>QQTW01000151.1_pt1 | contig 39218 bp, 46 predicted proteins | sample 1904831 | NCBI WGS metagenome assembly QQTW01 (sample SAMN09435610, study PRJNA476489) | Subsurface metagenome, whole genome shotgun sequencing project.
CCCCTACCAAATCATCTAATACCGCCAAACCTCATTATCGCCATCACCGCTTAGCAGCTACTATATTAACACTTTTAAGGTACATTATAGCCTAAGTACTTATATGTAAAGGTCTCCGATACGTCAATTCGCTACTAATATTACTATCCGCTCCTTAATTACGGAGCACTTAGGGGCTCTAATGTCTACGACTCACAGACGCTCTTTAGCTTCTTGTAGGTTCGATTTGTAGGTCGATTTGTAGGTTGATTTGTAGGTTGATTTGTAGGTTGATTTGTAGGTTGATTTGTAGGTTGATTTGTAGGTTGATTCGTAGGTTGATCTGTAGGTTCATCCGTAGGTTGATTCGCAGATTGATTCGCAGATTGATTCGCAGATTGATTCGCAGATTGATTCGCAGATTGATTCGCAGATTGATTCGCAGGTTGCTTCGTAGGTTGATTTGTAGGTTGGTTTATAGGTTCGATACGTAGCTTGATTCGCAGGTTGATTCGCAGGTTGATTCGCAGGTTGATTCGCAGGTTGATTCGCAGGTTGATTCATTCGCTGGTTGATTCATTCGCAGGTTGATTCATTCGTAGGTTGATTCTCAGGTTGATTTGCAGGTTGATTCATTCGCTGGTTGATTCGTAGGTTGATTCGTAGGTTGATTCGCAGGTTGATTCGCTGGTTGATTCGCAGGTTGATTCATTCGCTGGTTGATTCATTCGCTGGTTGATTCATTCGCAGGTTGATTCATTCGTAGGTTGATTCGTAGGTTGATTCGTAGGTTGATTCGTAGGTTGATTCGTAGGTTGATTCGTAGGTTGATTCGTAGGTTGATTCGTAGGTTGATTCGTAGGTTGATTCACAGGTTGACTCGTATATATAGTTATAAGCTATCTGTATATATATCAAAGGTTATATTAAGCATTTCTTATCAATACTAACCTCAATCGACGTTAATATAATATACTGAAAGCATTCGCGATGATATGCAGCGGGTTAGTGATATCAGATGACTTGGTGGGGGAGCACAATTGAAATTAATTAATTATGCCAAGAGTAGCCCAATTTTCGAATATGCTAAATTGCCGCCATTGATTCCATCGAGTCGTAGAGGCTCGAATTCGTAATCCCCTTCGTCATAAAGCGAGAAGATTTCTAGCAAGTGGTAGATGCTCAAACATCATCCCGAAGAATAGCGAAGAGATCTTAAACGATTTCATGACGAAGCTCAGGCCTGTGTATGTTGCGACTCAGGGAAACCGCAAGGTATCGCCTCCTTCCAAGGTTGCCCTACACCGCCCACTATTACAGAATTCGTGTTTCGTGCGGTACAGAATAGCATAAGAATACCCTATCACCCCCTCTCCCTCGAAGCTCACCTACCTAGGTACAGTAGGTAGGCGGCCTCGCAGTGACTGGCCAGCCTCACGACCGTTGACACAGCACATAGCACCTCACGGTGCACGATATCCCGACCATCACCACCACTGGAGGAGAGCAATGGATAGCTTCATCAATATGAGCTCAGTTGAGGCAGCACATATTCCTGACGCCTGACCGATCTACCTTTACCGTACTCGACCATCTTACCGCGTCTTCTTCGTCGGCGGATCGGCGATGAACCGCGCACCTAACCAACACATTATCCTTGAAGAGAGGTGAGACGAGACCGGCATGAAGGAGGCCTTTCAACACTACTCAGTCCCACCCACCTTGGCAGAGTCAAGCTGAAGGCTTTACTCAGACCTACATAGTAGGTCAGAGAGTGGCACTATCCATTCACAAGGCCTCCAGGCATGGCTGTTTCGGTGGACGGCCAGTTTCCCGACGACTGCCTCCAAGATCTCATATGGCTTGTTTCGTCATGTTTTGTTCCTTCTCGGTTTAGGGATCCAGCACACTGTAACGAGGATTGATAAGTCGTCAGGACTGATAAATCGTCGCCAGAGGAAGTGCAGTTGACTCGTAGATTGCTCAGGTGCTTGAAATCTAATTTCCTAGACATGGATCATTCTATATCGACCCGTTTATAGTCTCGGTTTATGTACCTAGGTAAGTGTTGATTTGTAGCCACTCGTTCCTGCCTTTCACTGAGGTTGTAAGTCCTGAAACCCTTTCAAAGGCGTGCAAACGCGACTGGGGACACATTGCCTGGTCGCACTTCGACTCCAGTCAACTCCGAACTCGATACTTGTCGTGTAGGTAGCCAGCGCATGTGGATCCCTGTGTATGTGTATGCGCCTGCGCGTTCATGGCTGTTCTTGCTGTGGAAAGTTGCTCACTTCATCCTTGTTAGACATCGATAGGACGCTTGGGCACACAATCAGCAAGCTCACCACTGCCACATTCTCCAGCTTTCTTGGACTTCTTGTCTCACAACAGTCATGGCAGCAGAGGCTCCACAGGCGCACCCACGTCTGCGATCTTCTCAGTCAACGCTGGCAATCAGTGCCAATCCGTCTTCGTCCAACCTCCAGCCACGGCCCAAAGAGTCCCAAAGCAACCTCACTGGCACGCCGCCCCACTCGATCCTCGTCAGTGAACGTGTCGAACATGAGAGGGCTCACGGTCATTGGAGCCATATCTGTGGCAACACTCTGGCCATCGTGGTTCCCATGGCCGCTCTGGCCGGAGGATTTCTCAGCTTGCTGAAGACCAAGGCCGGCGCTACGGGCGTTGAAGTCGACCGCACCACCTACCTGGTCAGCAGCAACCCTCCGGTGCTGCTCCTCTTGGCAACTCTGTCCAGCATTTTAGCTCTTTGCCTCTTCCGAAGCGTCATGTCTCTGGCGTCATACTTGGTGGCAGCCCACATGCTCAGCAATTCACACGAGTCCACTTCTCTGGCCCTGCCGACTCCGTATCACTTCGGTCAACTGATTCGACTTCTTCACGGAAACTGGTTTGGCTGGCTGCATGGCATTCCCCTTGCATATGAGGCTTGCAAGAGGCGCTCCGGCACTCGACATCTTGTTCTTGTTCCCCTTGCATCCTGCATAGTGGGTGTGCTAGTGTGAGTTCATCCCTGCAGGAGTGTCCAAGGCACTTTACAAGGAAGCCTACTGACATCATACGCAGCGGACTCATAGTTGCGTCCGACATTTGGCTCCACCTGACAGTCACCACTACAGAAGGCTTGGGCTCCGGTGATCCAGCCCCTTTGTGGAGCCGCAGACTCTCAGACGACTGTCTTCGAGCGTCGGATGTGCGACATCTAGATTCTCTTCAGGTCCCACTCAATGACGAAGGCTGTTACATGCGTCTGGATCTACTCTCTGATGCAACCGAGGCTTACGCAACAGCTGAAGGAGTATCCTCCATCCATGCGGTCGGCGAAATTTACTTGGATGAGAATTCATGGATGTCAGTCCTTCTCGATGTCGATGCAACCGAGTACAGCGGGCCATTCGTCGCATCGAGCCTAGGAGTGAAGACCACTTGCAAGCCAATCACTCAAGATTGTCAGGTTGTCTCAGGTCTGAGTTATGATTGTTCCGACCGTTCATTCACTGGTGCGGTTGCCAACCCACTGTCTTTGGCTCTCTCGGACATAACATCTGGAGAGCAGTCCCGCGAACCCTTCGAATGGTTTGTGGCCGCAAGTGCGTCAGGAGAAGACGGCGCATTCGAAGCTTATGACGAAGATGCCGGTGTAATGCTCACCAACTCCGAGAGTCGTCTCTTCACAATCCTGTCTTGTTCCAGCGAGGTGTACAACGTCAATTACTACCGTTCTAACGGCGCCATCCACCACACCCACATCTCTCGCACTGACAACCAGACCAACACCCTCGTCTTGGGAGCCATATTTCCAGGCCTGGTCGAGGGCTACGCCGGCTTCGGCAGCACTTTACTAGAATCTGGCATGCATGACGCGGCACACTCGTCGCGGTCCTCGCAACAACTAGCCGATGCTTTCGGTCTCGTCTTTAGCAAGACAGCCATCGCCTCCGCTGCTGGAAGCTTGGTCCCGGCTCACAAGGCGCCCAACGGTCTCACTGCGAGCACCGTTACCCGTGTACCTCGAGCACCATTTCTGCTGCTCGTGATAGCGAACATCATATACGCAGCGACGGGGCTGATACTCGGCATCACTGCGTTTCTGCTGTGCGGCTTGAACGAAGACGTTCAGAACGTTCAGGCTCGTCTCAACATTTTCGGGCTTGTCGCGCGAGCGTTTGAACCTGGGCAGCAGCGGAAACCAGCCACGCATATCAGGGACCTATTCAGCAAGTCCGACAACCCGACGCAGCAGAAGCGGGTGAGGATCGTCCACACCGAGGAGGGGGGTTGGTCTTGGGAGACGTGAGCGCCTGGCATGATAGAAAGGAGTGCGGTCAATGGCAGTGCGAAGTGGGATTGCAAAAGAAGAACCGTGAGAGATGTGAGCGGCAACGTTCCATAATTGCTGTGGAGAAAGTTTGTCCAGGATGGCTTAACGGGAGCTTTCAAAAGAAGAGCAGCGATATCTTTTACTGCTGCTTGTGTATACTAGCCTCGCCATTCCCTTTACGAGCCAAAAAAAATTCCAGGTCTGTCAATTTATATTCAGACCACTCGGTGCAGTACCTCATGGATTGATAACATGAAGCTGCCAGTGGCTGCTCAAGTGAGCTGTGCCTTTGTGACGTCATAGCTTGGCATGAGTCCACCATAAGCCCATCAACACTAACACAACGAGCTGTTTACTGTGGTAGGTGTGTGGTGTACACTCACAACATATCTGAGGATCTAACGGTATTTTCCAGCAACAATCAAAGTCGTGACAGTATCTTCATTGCGGTCAAGACATGGCTTTTCGGGAAAGGGCTATAAGTGCGTCCATCCTGCGAGCCATCTTCAACGATGAATCAGACAGCGACAGCTCTTCCCTATCTCGACTCTTCACCTTCTTCAACGTCTTTCAGCTGCGGCTGTCGAGATACAATGACAACCTCTTCCGAAAACTGCGAACCGATGTTTGGGATATAGATGAGGAGGAATATCATAGCAGCTTTCGGGGCAACAGGCGTAGAGGAAACGATGCCACTGGCGAGGATGTTGACTTGGGGGCCTTGAAGCCGATAGGCGATCTTGGTTATTCGGGCTCGGTATGGGCTACACGCAGCTGCTGTTGATACAGAGGAGAGATCAAACTTTGACTGACTATTCCCAATAACGCAGACATTCTTTAGCACGGCCAACTCCAAATTTCTCATCAAGTCTCTTCCACGTCACTTTGAGTACTCGTTTTTCAGGGACGACATGCTCGAACCGTATGCCGAGCATATGTTCGCGAACCCAAACAGCCTCCTCGTCCGCATCACCGACTTCCTCTACACTCCTCGTTCCTCCATCGGTAGTCTGCTTGGCCTAGCCCCAACTCATCATATCATCATGGAGAATGTTCTGTACGGGAAAAGTATCGCGGCAAAGAAGTCCCAAGATTTCGGCAACACGGCCTCCCTGCCCAAGTCCGAAGAATGGGAGACGTATGATCTCAAGCCGGAGTCATATTTCTTTCCGGAGCGGGACATAGCAGACGGATATCTCGCGCCCCAGTCCGTCAAGGATAGACTAATCGACACATTCCCGGACAGCGTGCGAATCACGGCCAAGCAGCGCGATGCCATCCTGAATACTTTGGAGGCCGACACTCAGATGCTGCAGGACCACAACGCAGTCGACTATTCGTTGTTCCTCGTGAGATATCCGCTGAAGCGAGGCGCGGACGATGCGAAGCTGTCCGTACCGGCCTTGAACGCACGGCCGTCACCGTGGCGGACTGGCATTGCCTCTTCAGACGGGCAGTGGGTCTATCGCATGATTATCCTCGATTTCTTCTGGGCGAAACACAAGCTGCAGGCGAAAGCGATGACCGCTCTCATCGACAGCTACAATGTTATTGGACGGCATGGTCCGATGAGCATCACGACAACTCCTCAAGAGTACCGGGACCGGTTCTTGCAGATGGTACGAGAGATGATTGAGGTGCCGGAATGATGACTCGCGCAAACAAGTGCAAAAGGCCCCGTCGGGAAGACATGAACAATACCACAGATACTTGGCGACCACATGCTGACAACCGCTGCTCATCGGACCAGATTATCAGTCTAGTCCTCTAGTGTCTAGCTTCATGATTCTCCGATCTGACGAGAACTCCAACTGGGTTGTCACATTTCAAAGTCCTGTCATCAAGTTTTGAATTCATCTGGTCTCTCCTAATGCCCTTTACCTTTCCCAGCCGCCAATTGTGCAGTCCGCATGATCCACTCTTCAGCTGCATTTTGTAGTCCTCCTTCCCTCACAAGTTCTTTCTCCACCACTTCCCGTATCCTTTGTTCCCTGAAGGCATCGTCTTCAAGGCCGGCAGCGGTTTCGTCCACTTGCCGTCGGCCGACAATAGCCGCATTTCGCGTACTGGGTATTCGCAGCATCTCCCGCTCTGGCAAGTAGTCGACGGCGGACGCCAAAGAATTGACATACGCGCAGAGGGAAGCGTAGGCGGATGGCGGCTTGGGTGTGAGCTTTTGACGGGTGTCAACCTGCGGTGAAACTCCGGACTTTGCAGGTGAAGGTGCCATGGCATTTCTCAGGGGCTGATTTTGGTGGCTCTCTCCGTTGCTCTGAACGCTTGCAGCTTTGTGCATGACGCCGGCTTCTGCTTCTGAACCTTTGGCCAGTGGCTGGCAAACCGTCACCGGAGCGCGGAAGCGGATGCCTGCGAGGTTGTAGCTGCAGCAAGGGATGGCGATGAAAGAAGAGCAGGACAGATATGCTAGCAAAGGTGTCCATGCCGTGAGTTGATCGGCATGATTTGAGACGATGAATGTTCCCTTTGGGAAGATGCCATTATGAACAGCTGCATGAACGGAAGAGGAGGGGTTTGTTAAGAGAGATAGGCTTGAGACATCGAAACACATTTCATTGACGTCGGACCTCTCCGGGCCATTTTTGGCCTGCTCTGTCTCCGCTGCGTGCGTCGACATTGCCTTCTCTACAGAGGTCAAAAACACCTCTGGCACAAGAATCATCTCCTTAAGAATCGATTGAACTTCGGCGGGGAATGTATTCCACGTCTTCCTCCTTCGTGCATCAAATCCCCAGCCCTGGTACCCTTCCTGATATAGGATGTATACAAGAACGCCATTGCCACAGCCGATGTCGATATATCCAGGAAACACCGGCTTCGAGCCTTCGCTTTCATCTTGAGTCTCAATACCTATTCGGTACATCTTACGCCACAGCTCGATCAGAAATGCCGCGATGCCAAGGTCCTCGAAAACATGCTTCTCAGGCGGAGTCTGCTCGACCCAGTTTTCAATCAATCCTTTTGCGTACTTCGCTTTGAGTCTTGAGTAAGTATCTTGTAACACCGCTTGAGGGACGATCTGGTCATGGTTCACACGCTTGACATAGCCCGCTTGCCCACCCCGACCGTGTTTATGAACCGTTTGTAGGAAGTTGAGCGCGGTTCTAGTCATACGATCCTCAAGTGTAGAGTCAGGGAACAGTTGATAGTGAATGGACAGCTTTGCTCGTCGAGAGGACTGGGTCCATATGTGCATGATGGCCATGGCTTTGATAGCCGGATGATACCAAGGAAGAGCATCAACTGCCGCCACATGTGGGAGATAGATCACTAGATTCTTCTCGTTCTCAACTTCCCCTTCCAAATCTCCTTTGGAATGAGCTTTGAGAAAATGGCACGTCTGAACCAGCGGCTTGTCAAGCTTAGGATTGCGTGGCACCATCTGCCGAACCATCGTCCGGTGGCGCTCAAAGCCAGGAACCGCTATACGCAAGGGCCGATATTCAGACTTCATGTGCTTAGTGAAGCCACTGAAATGCTCGCTGGTAGCATCCTCCGAGACGGAAGTGTCGTTGAGGCTGTCGTAGAAGATGTCCGCTCGGAACAAGTGACTGGAGGTGATGTTTGGGTTCTTTACGAAGTTCAACATGACCTCGAGGAAGCACTCGGGGTTGAATGTGCATGGAGTCTCTAGTATCGACACCCATGTGCCCTCAGATAGACTGAATGTTGGGGCGTCGAGTGACAGGTCTTTTGGTAGGAAAGAGCGGCCCTCTGTATCGGTCTCCATGCTCTTCACATTTGCTCGCAAGCCAGTTGATGGTCCGCACTGAGGATTGATATACTGCATCTGCCGCGAATACCGTCCTTTGTGATCTCATTAGGCCTCTTGTGGAAGGATTTATGCGTAGTGACAGAATATGACAAGGTAGGAAGAGTACGATCTGTGTGTTTTGTTCGTTCAAAGTTCCGGCGATAACTGATCATACTCTGGACTGCACCCAGATATTTCGACTTGGGAGACATGCATACTATTAGCCCTATTCAACGAAGCTACCTTATCGAAAGCATTCTTTATAACATGGAAATATTCTCGCAGCTGAATGTGAGCGATCTCGAGTCATTGACACCGATGTTGTTGGGCATTTCCATACTGGAAGCCACCTCAGCCTAACCTGGGCAGTCGAGAGCACAAACCCCTTGAGGCTAAATGGATCTTTGGCAGATATCATGCATCTCAAATAATGGGGCATCAAGACTAAGACCAATTCCCATGCGTACCTAGGTAGTCATGAGTTCAAACGCATGTTTGCCATAAGGGCCGCTATCATGAAGCATATCTACAACGCCCTAAAATCTGCCACCTCTGGTAGATGCCTGAGCGTATTCCATGGCAAGCTGACCTATATTTTCAATCCAGCCACTGCGTTCCGAATCCAACATCACACTTCCGCATCATCACATTTCGCTCTTCGGCTTAGCCTGTTCGTAGTAATGCGCCATCTCCAGACCGGCTCTTTTGAAGCCGCACTTGACGTAGAAGCCCTCGTTCGTCTCTGAGCAATCCAGAATTGACTACAAATACGTATTGATCAGCTTCGTTATCATGATCGAAAATATCTGACGACCGAACAATCCTTTCTGCGCAGCAGCAGTAGCTTTCTGTCACACTCACCTTGTAACAGCCAACCTTTTCAGCGACGTAGTCCAGCGCTTGGATGATGCGTAGGCCAAGCTTCTTTCCCTGTTGGTCTTTGGCAACAGCGATATCTTCAATGTGACCGACGAGTCCAAGATTGTGGATGCTACGAAGGAGGCGAGGTTAGCTGAGATATATGCACGAAAAGATTCAACACATGGCGCATTCGTTGGTTGGCCCCTCAAAGAAGATTAAAGCCTACAATTTCCTCTCCACAACCAATGCCCCTGTCCCGACGATTTTCTGTTGCCCATCAATTATGCATAGTAAGAAGTACTCGTCGTTCCGCCTGCTCATCCAATCGAACCGCTCATTCCATTTCGCCTCATCGATATCCCCCACAGTCGTAAGCACCCGGAGCACATCCAGGAAGCCGGCGTGGTAGTCGGATCGCTGGATTGGTCTGCATGTGTAGCCTTCCGGGAGCGCTTCAAGAACAGCAGGAGAGATCAGGCTTGGTGAAAATAGCGGATCGGCGTCACTGGGCGGTGATGACATTTTATCGTGAAAAAGTCGAGGGAACCAGGGTTTCCGCTAGTTGAACCCTCGTGAAGCAGGTAACACCCGCACCAAGAGCTTTAAGTTGAGCTATTCAAGCATTGGTAGGCAGTATGGGTTGGAAAGTCGGTTGGCTCTTGAGGCCTTTCGAGATTTGGAGGATCAGGCTCCGGCTCGACACGGTGTATGCCTGCAACCTGAAGGCTCGGAATCCTTTACACAGAATCGGTATTTCGCTTGATGCTCTCAATGCTACTCGCTGTAGCTACCGGAAGTCTATGCGGTGGTATTTTGGCATGAGTGATTTGCTTTGTTACCAGGTACGGATTCGGCAAAGCTAAGCTCCTCACGAGTTGCAACGGTGGGGCCTGTTTGCGACGGCAAGCACCAACCGAACAAGTTTTACACGGCCATCGCACAGTCCCTCTCACCCCGATAGGAAGGCCTATAATGCCGTCACGCCTGAGTTCCGAACGCTATTCGAAGCAGCTGACGGTCGGACCGAAGTGTGATTACCTCTTCTTGTTATTGATAATCAGAAGTTTATCATATTTGAAGACTATGCCATATAATAACCGGAGCCACCAGAGCCCTAGATATCAGTTGCACAAATGGTGTAACGGCGACCATGGGATATTCCAAGCAGAGTCTGGCTATCGCGATAGCTTCGCTTTTACCTTTTTCATACGCTCTGGACGTCCAATCGATGCTGCCACGCTCACCTGAATTACAAGAATCTCAATCCCAATATCAGCCAGTCGCTACATGCGCTTACACGGCTTCCGACGTCGTCACATCTTCTACGAAGGAGCACGTATACAATTTCGTGATCGACTTACCTGGGCTATGGTGGAGAACAGTTTGTCCGGAACGACAGATCATGAGGCCAATGGCGGAAATGATTGAGCTTAGGTGCCTCAAGACGTGGTCGAAGAAGAGGTCGGGACGGAGGTTCAAGGGATTGATTGATGCTGTTCTAGAAGAGGGGCAGTGTCGCCTCAAAGTCGATGTCGCCGCTCAACCGAGAAAGGATAAGATGTTCCCAACGTTCGAGGATGACTGCATCTTGAGTCCGCCGCCGGAGCCATGTGGGCCTGCACCTGGAGTCCTCCCATGGCCTTCGATGTGTGTTTTGATTGAGGTAAGTGTGCGCCTTAGATAATTTCCGCGGCTGTTTACCCAAGTCATATAACACTACGGGGATGGCTAACGTTGGACATGAAGGGAGCGAGCCGGGAAGACATGCCTCAATCGGCACCAACCGACCCGGCAATACAGAACACGCTCGAGGGGGACACAGTTCCACTGGCAGCAAAACCTTCACACGCTCGGTACACGCCTGTCGAAGACGAGCTTATGGTGAAGCTGAGGAAAAAGCGGTTGCCATGGGACAAGATTATAGAGTTCTTCCCCGGACGCACTAAGCAGGGATTGCAGCAGCGATATTCGAATCTACGGACCGGCAAAACCAATTCCGATCCTCAAAGAATTAGTTACACGCCTGAGGAAGACCGGCTTCTGAAGAGGCTGGTCGAGCAGCGCAACCTGTCGTGGAAACAGATCGCCGCTTACTTCCCGGGACGATCCTCGGGAGCATTGCAGAATCACTACTGGACCAAACTGAAAACTAAGGATACGCCATAGAATGGAGACGAAATATCATGTCTGTTTCTCTTCCCTACACGCTTCGCGGCAGCCTGTACATATATGGGGTCGCACGTTTAGAGGCGCGAATACCTCTCCCGCAACTTAAGGTCCAGAATTTGAGTACATGACTATAAACACATGTCATCGAAATCCAAAAAGCAGAAGACGGACGAATCTTCCAGGCCAAAAATAACAAGTTATCGCATACAGCTACTCCTTCGAACTGAGTTTTGGCATCGTTACATATAACCGAAGAGACCAAATTTATGTCAAGGCTGATGGCAGATTTAAGCCTCTGTCTTTTGGGACTGGGTTGCCGCACGTGGCGGATTCGATTGATTAACAAGGCGCTCCGTGGAAACTTGCGGAGCGCCAAAAAATCAACTACACAGTCATCGAACTATAAGCCTACTCGGCATGTTTCTGGAGGACGCTGCTCTGCACACATTGGGTGAGTCCTCACTGGATGAGGGATCCACATTAGCGGTCTGCAAAGAAATATCTTCGGTTTTAGTAATTAAGACTTGCAGGACAAACTCACAAGGAGTAGGAATAGCACCGTCCTGATGGCTCGACAAGCTGGATCCACGTACGCAAGACAACAGCGGCTACGTTCACTTTGGCCATTGGTTTACAGTATGTAGTACTCTTGGATGTCATCCTGAAGGCTAAAATCGTGAAGAAAGTTGCACAAAAACTAAATTCAAGGCACTTACGACAGAGGTGGTAGAGACTCCAGAAAATGCCTACCAAGTGGCCACAGAACAGGGCCACGCGATCAAGCAAACGTCGATTCTGGTGCGATTGCTATGAAACCTTCTAAGAATGCCAGTATAGTAGCGTGATATTATAGCCCTAAAAAACTTGCTCCAATCCTGTTCGTGCACTAGCAACAATTGATTTAGCCTACCTGCCCATGTCTCCGTGTTTTCTTGCTCCTGTTAAGAGGGATAGTGGCTTAAGCATTGTTTGATATCAATCTTTACATAGTCCTTTTATCTACACCATTTGCCTCGCCATACCTCCGACATCACTGTACCGTTCCCCCTGAAATAAACCCTGCTGCCACAAGAGTGGGATGATAGCAAAGAAGAATTGTTGATCGAAATGAGTTTAACCTCAGTTGGAAAAGAATAAATATTGACAGAGAAAAGCATGGAGCCAAGAAATGGTGTCGGAAAAGTGGAGGACTCGGAGCTGCCAGTTGCCGGACGCCGACAACCTCTCGAGAGAGGTCTTCACTCAATAGAAACCGCCAGCGGGAAAGGCGCAGAAGATGCCAACGACAACGCCCGAGAAGATCAGACCACCCAGGATGGCCTGCAAGAAGATGGTGTCCTGGACCTGGCGGAGAGCGGGCTCCTGGATCCAGACCTCGCGGTCGAAGACCTTTCGGACGACGTTGCGCTTCTGATACTTGGCCACCCAGGGTTCGTCTTCGTAGCTGTTGCTGGACCCGAGAGACTCGAAGGAAGCGCCTTTCATGTCGAGCTCTGAAAGTCCCTCGTCGTTCTCGGCAAACAGCTCCCATGGTCGAAGATGGCGATGGTGCATCCCGTGCAGGACCTAGCGGGGCGTCAGAACACATACAAAAAATGAGTCATAAGAGCGCTACTTACCACACACATGCCCTTCCATGCGGCAATGAGAGTCGCCATGCCGATGAAGAAGCCGATGAAGGAGAGAACACGCCAACCTCGCCCAGCACTGCCGAGGGTGATGAGGATCGCAGCAATGAGGCCGCCGACGATGCCACCGATGCCAAGGCCACGAGCAAAGATAACTCGAGGCCTGTTGCCGTTGCAAATGGTCCATCGGATGAAGTTGGGATGAGCCTGGCACCGCAGGGAGTACTCGATGGTGGTCAACACGTCGCCGAAAGCGGAGGGGTGTGTGGTGTGCTCCAGGGCATGGAGAAGAGCAGCCCGCTCCTTGGAAGACAGATTCAGCTGGCGCGAACCGTCCTCGGCGATATAGATGCTGATGATTCTCGAAATCTCTTCCCGATACGGCTGGACGGTAACTTGCAGAGCATCAGCATAGCCTTGATCAATGATGAGCTCTGTACATACAAGGCTTCCACTTCAGACCGGCATCGACAAAAGCGGACTCGGCCTTCTTCACATGGTTCACACTGCCGGGATATAAAGTGCTGTCGCCGGTAGTGTACATGGAGACGCTGTCACGTCCAACTTCGCCGGAGGAGGACGGAGGCGGAGTGTGGAAGGGATTTCCCTTCTCCGACTCAACACCTTTGGCGCCGGGCTCGAAGTCCGTTCCCTGGAAGAGAGCCGCCGTCTCCGGACTGACCTTCTTCTGGCGAGCACTTTGCGGAGCTGGAGCCTCCTCCTTTGCTTGTGGCGTCCAGATCGGGGAGAGGCTCTGCTCAGACTCCGGAAGATCGTTGAATCGCTTTATATAATCTCGAAGCCACAGGAAAAATTGTAGGTTCTCAGCAGAGTGCTCGATATATTTGAGGTAGTTCATGAAATCCCGGATCGTGCAGGGCTATAAAGAACCATGTCAGCGACACAATGAGCCTTTGAAGACGACAACGGATGTTTAGTGGAAGTGTACAGCTTCACCAATACAAGAGGCTCAAATGCCCCAAGAAACCGAATGGGGAGCATGTATTCACGACATGAGGACGTACCGGACAGGCACCTCCAGATATGATTCTGTCAAAGGACAGAGCTTCGGGAATGCCAGAAGACATTCCCGAGCTGCCAGAGGTAATGGAATCATTGATAGACTTCTGTTTGGAATCGCCTGACAAGGAAGGGTTGGAAGACGACACGCGCGCAGGCCGTCGATATGAAAGAGAGTAGACCATTCTGAGTTGTTTGCGTGAGACAGGAAAGAGAGAGAGCGTCTGTTGATGAACTGTTGTAAAAATCCAAGGGATTTGGAAGTAAGAAGAGAAGATATAGAGCTTGACAGCAAAGAATCCGACACGACAGTGGCACACGTGTGGCCGGGTAATGGACCAACAATTGTGAAGGGTTTGGCAACAGGTGCTTGGATCAGGTGTTCCATTCACCTTTTGTATGACTCGATTGAGCCTTCACCGGCCAGAACACTGGGTCCATCTTTCTGAAGGACATCCGATTTTGCGGCCATCAGAATCTGGGCGGCACGGAACGCTAATGGTCGACTGTTCGACAGGGGACGGCGAAGCGGATAGAGATTCTACCCGTACAATTGGTTGTGTGCGAATCTGGGCTGACTGTTACCCCTGGTGAATGGCTTGGAGGCTTGCAGTATCAACGCCAGCTCCGATCCCACCGGATCGGGGCTTGTCGGCCAGACTCCGCGGCTCACCGCGCGAGCATGTGTCAGAAAACATGAAGAAACACCTCGCAAGTTGCAACAGCTCTCTCCGTTCCTCATGCTCACGCCGGGCGAGTAATGTTCCGATGGCTGTTGCTGTGACAGGAGGAGTCGTTATGCATGACGTTCACTCGAGATCGGCACTTTGCATGATCGTAGATCTGTGCGGCGATTAGATGGCCGAGCGTCTGGGGTGTGAGTTGGTAAGATTCAGGGGCTGCACTCGGAAGTCTCGACACTTTCCGTGTTTCTCACGGGGTTTCCTGTGCATACCTATGTATGTACATACAAACAACCGACCTACGCAGGCCCCACGGCCTTGCTGCATTGATGGAATCAGAGAACGGACCCAGAGGTTCGGACGCGACAATGTCAACCATTTCGCAGCATGAATCCTGCGACCTGTCAACATCGATCTGTTACAGCGAACCTGTTCGAAGCTGTTGAAAGTACAAAATTATCTGCGAAGTGTTCTGTACCTGTGCGAGTCATGTTCGTGATTATCACCGCTCATTTCGGCTCAGCGTGTGAAAGGCGTTCTGAGGAGACCTTTACCAGGGACTAGATCTCGCTTATCGGACAGAATGCGGAGTATCTGCGCGGAGACGAGCCGAATGGCGTGAGCTTCTCCCCTGACTCAAGGTCGCCGAAGTCTATTCTCTTCCCTTTCGATGGTCGAGACGGGTTTGGCGTTAAGGATTCAATATGTGGCATCGTCTAGCTCGAGGTGATTCAACAGCGATTGCAGGATTTAACGAGCCGTTCGCAAGCATCTCCCATCTTCGCTCGCAAACATGGATCAGCTCAAAGATTCGAAATCTTCCGAGATTAAACTCGGATATTCTTTCCAGTGTCCTCGATGTATCATGCACTATTGAGCTCTTTGTGCGGAAGCCGCCTTATTCTGATTGTTGGAGCTGGAGAGACAATTGTCCAGACCTGTTCATGGAGGCTTAATCGTAGATACTAGATGAGAAGTGGCCTAGGTAGCTGAAAGCATGTTTGCGTCGTCGTCCAAATTTCGGAAGCCATGGATGAGGTGTGCAATCGTTCCAGCTGAGTGAATCCGGTATTCAAATCCCTCCTCAAAGCCATTTTTGACTATAAAACGCCAATTCAATGGTTGATTTGTATCTCATCGTGAGCAAACTCAGTGGATGATGTTGAATAGGATATTGGAAGCTTGGCGGAGTACTCCGTAGCTCCTCCGAATAATGCCCAAATCAACGAGAACGCGGAGAACGGCCCTTCGAGCCTAGTATGCAACATTGACCACAACACAGCGAGCGCAGTTGTCCATAAGTTTCTAGGGAATTGGTGTCTCTTAAGGAGGGTGTCTCGAAACTTCTTTCGGTCCATGCATCTGCTTTCACGAAAGCACCGTGCGTATTCCACTTCGGCCACACTCACATGTTGTTCATCTACGACATCGAGGCTCCTCTGAAGGCATTACAGTGGAAAGTGATTACGAAGCACCAGAATATCGCGATTCTTCGTCATGGCGTTAGAACAATGGGCCCTTCCCCAAATCTCCCACCTTATCCCACTCGAGGAAGAAACCTTGAGGCAGATGATTGCCTACGTCGAAACGCTGTCAAAGGATGAAGCGGCCGAGCATCTTAAGAATCTATTAGGCGACTCTCCTCAAGCCCTAGAATTTATATCGGCCTTCAACTCCAGGCGTGGGCCTTCATTATCAGGATCATCGACCGATCACCAAAGCCAAAGTTCGGGCGGAGTGCCCAAGGCGAAACCGCGAAAGAAGGCTCCACCGATACACAAACTCCCAGAGGTTCGACGGCCTGAGAATGAGGGGAACACCGCCGGCGGATACGTCAAAAGAGAAGAGCAGGATTATATGCCATCCAGCTCCAAAGCGAAGAAGGAGCTTACGAAGCTCGCATCCTCGCCGCAATCTACCGCCTCTTCAAGAAACCCGTCCCCTAAACCACCACCCTCGGCATCTGGCCATCTAATATCAGACGTGAAGCATAACTCTAGTCATGACTCTCAAGCGAACAAACCTAAGGCAAAGGTGACAATCCAGGGAGGCACTTCTATGCATGGGCAGTCCTCAACTCTAAAGGACCTCGATTCCGCGATTCGCGCTCTCGAAATCCAGACCAACCCAAACTTGGGTCCTTCAAGTGAAGATGACAGCAAGCGACGCTGCAACTGCATGGCCACCCGACACCCGCTTCTAACGGCAGCGCCAAATTGCCTCAACTGCGGCAAGATTGTATGCGTAAAAGAAGGGCTAGGGCCCTGCACGTTCTGCCACAAACCGCTGGTCTCCTCATCAGACATCCAGTCGATGATCCGGGTCCTCCGCGAAGAGCGAGGCCGCGAGAAGATGTCCGCGAACAACGCGACCCACAAACGCGCCGAAGTCTCATCGTCCGCTCGACCATTCAGCGCCGCGCGCGCGAGTGCCCAGTCCGCCACGCCGACATCCGGATCGGATACAGAGGAGTCCGAAAAGCTGGCAGCTGCCCGCCAGCACAGAGACAAGCTGTTGGGCTTCCAGGCTGAAAACGCGCGCCGCACGCGCATCCACGATGAGGTGGCCGACTTTGAGACGCCGGTCTCCGGGCAGAACATGTGGGCCAGTCCGCGGGAGCGGGCGTTGCAGCTGAAGCGTCAGCAGAAGGTGTTGCGGGAGCAGGAGTGGAGCGCAAGGCCGGAGTACGAGAGGAGGCGGGTCGTGGTTTCTGTCGATCTCGTGGGCGGCAAGATTGTCAAGAGGATGGCGGACGTTGAACGACCAGCTTCGCCAGACAGCGACGGTGAAGGCGCAAACGAGAGCAGCAATGCGCCAGATGTGCCGGAGCGACAGCACGCGGCATTCAGCCGCAATCCTCTTCTCGGCCAGCTCATCCGCCCGGTGGCACGAAAGGAGGAAAGTGGGGACGCTCCACGAAGAGAGAAGAAGACTACGTGGCGGAGGGTTCAGGACGACGAGGATAACGAGCAGTGGATTCTCGACGGTGGAAGTCATGGCTTTGGGGACGGGGAACGAACTGTTGGTGAAGACGATCAGCCCTGCGGATGAACAAGACCTGTCACGGAAGCGTCAAGTTTTTAACATCTTACACTGCCGGTGGACATTGTATGCCGATTCTTGTGGTCATCGGTCATCTGCACTTGCAACGAGCACTCTTAACTCGCGTATCATCTCGATGATATCCAAGAAAAAACATGTCTATGAGGAGCCGGAGACAGTTCAGTCGCTTCACCTCGATCACGATTTTCGGAATGTATGCTTATGGCCCATCAACGAGGCATGAACTGGCTCCAAACCGTCTGCACTTCGTATAAGCTTTTCACGGAAGGGCGAGAACCAGCCGTACAACTATATGGGTTTCCATCAAATACGACGTTGTGCTATGATCGAGTCACTGATCAATATCATCAGCGCTCCAGACTCTCCCGGTTCGCGGCACCGTAGCCATTAGATGCTTACTCACGGAATAGCTAGAACCAAAGGCTTAAATGTATGCCAGGATCCAAGGAGCCGACTTGGTCGGCTAGTGAATCGATGTTGTATGATATCCCAGCGGAGTCCAACCTTTCCAGAACAGGCTATCAAAGTGACCCACTTGTTCCCGAATGCATTCCTTGGAACTCGATGGGACAGCAGGTCACTCGTCATCCTTCTCGACAATCCTTGCCCTGATGATCTTCACCTCTTCCACAGGCCGATCCTCAGCACCCGTCTTGACAAGACCCATGCGCTGCACAATGCGAAGTCCACTCTTGACTCTGCCAAAGATGGTATGCTTCCCATCCAGCCACGGTGTTGGAGCCAGAGTGATGAAGAATTGGCTGCCGTTGGTGTTGGGTCCCGAGTTCGCCATGCTCAGCACACCGGCGCCGGTATGTTTCAAGCCGGGGCTGATTTCGTCCTCGAACTTGTTCCCATATATTGATGCGCCGCCACGGCCCGTCCCCGTAGGATCGCCGGTCTGGATCATGAAATTGGGGATGATGCGGTGCACGAGGAGGTTGTTGTAGTAGCCCCTCTGAGCAAGTGTGGAGAAGTTCTTGCATGTCTGGATGAGCATTAGTACTCGAAGAAGGCTCATGTCAGCGCTGCTTTGCACGAACCTTGGGTGCATGGTCATTATACAGCTCCACGGTGATTGTTCCCTTGAGTCTCGACTCGTCAGTTGGATTGGATTACAGTATGAACCAGCTTGCGGAATAGTACGCACCATGGTAGTCTCCAAGGCCACATCCGTGGCCATTACGACCCTCTACACGGTATCAACGTCCACCTTAAGAAGATGAAGTCAGAAGCTGGCCTTAGCGTATCAGAGCGACAGTGAAAACCATACTGTGCTAAAAATAAGCCGCGAGACGTTTCATCCGCAATGTTATCGATAAGTTAGGTGGTGGTGCGACCCTCCTTAGGGCTAGACCGACGTTTCGCCGTGTCATCGAGGGCTTCAGGGAGGCAGCGCCACAGCTGGTACGCAAGCCTTCCAAGGTCAAGGGGGCCAGTCAATGCTGCGTTTCAAACCCTGGAAGCCATCCATCCTCAGTCCTTCAAAAGTGTTTCGTGGTCAGCCTTTGAGGCGACTATCTCTCCATCAACACACTCTCTTCCTACTGCCTCGTCGCTGGCCTTTGAGGTGACAGTTCATTGTTTCTGAGAACAAAGCGACGAGATCCCACGGCTACGCGTCCACCAACGCACAAAGCTCGTTATTGCTCACTGTCGTTGAGACTAACGGTGCCTTATTCGAGTCCATCATACCTTCACGAGGTCTATCATTGCGGGATCTTCCTTATCAAGGGTGTGCGGGCGCAGGCTCTGAGCGCGATATTGCCCGAAATGCCTGTCACGTTGTCACAGCGGGATGTGATCGATGAAGTGAAGACGACTCTGTCTTCTTGGGATAATTGCATGTCCAAGAATTACTGCAAGTAGGTCACTTTCTGGGCTCTGTGTCGGCCAGAGCAGGCAGGCTGCAGTCTTCTTTTGCTCACAGAGGCGCTTTACAGATGGCCCGCAATCGTTGGCATCGTCGTCGCCTCGATTGTGTTGATATCAGTCGTATGGTGCATCGTCCAGTGCGCCTGCTGCGGTGCGTCGTGCTGCTGCGGATGCTTCAGCTGCTTCAAGTCGTGCTGCCCTACAGGGAGGAACAAGCGTCACAAGCCGTTGCCGTCGAGTGACGCCTATGTCGGAAGCCAATATCGAGCGCCTCAGCCAATCTCGTATGGCCCCCCACAGTACGCTCAGTTTGATGCCTCGAATGCCAAGACTGGCAAGCCCTTCAACGAGGACGCGCTTCCGGTCATGCCGAGCTGGGACACTGCGGCGAGCCGCAAAGTGGAAGAGAGCCCGATGATTGCGCAAAGCCCACAGGACCTGGAGATGAAGCGTCTGAATCACGACCGCAGCGATTACCCGATGAGCCAGAGTGCTCCCATGCTACCCAACGTTGATGAAAACCAGGGCCAATTCGTGCATCACGGCTCGGCTCCGAATGGCGATGTTGGTAGTGCGAATGAATACTACACAGGCCAGCAAAGTGGAGTTGTGAATAGCCCCGGCTATGGTGGAAGATATACTCCAGGCCCGTACGACGACAATTCATTCACCGGCTACGCAACACCCGCTTATGCACAATCTCGATACGCGCCAACGCGAATGGGATCAACAGCGGGACAGACGTATTCGTCTCGGTACGATGCACCAGTTTCACCTGTCAGTAATCCATACGGCACACCTGTTCATCAACAGCCTCGCCACGCGCCAGTCGGGAGGAGACCGGTCCAGGGTTCGTGGAGAGATATATGATCCATGACGTATGAAGAGTTCAGAAGCAAGTTTGCTTTTTCGTTTTCTCAGCCGGCGTCATAATGGTTGGTTAGGAGGGGATCCTTCGGAAGCGACTGTAGGTTCACTGGTCTGCATGCGGTTCTGCTTCTTTCTGCGCCGCATTCCGGTAGGAGGGTGATGAGTCTGCTCATGGAGTTATTCGGGATGTTTTACAGACAGCTTCGGACCAGGAGGCATCAGGTCGGTCGAATGCGGATATCAGGATATGTAGGGTTAGAACCACATCCCGTGCTCACGACTTAGCACGGCTCGTTATCGTGGGAATCCTCTGTCTGTAAGAATTTCTTCATCAAGTTGTGAGTGGCGATCCCATGAAGTCAAGCGCGTCTGGTGAATGATGTCAATCACTTGGTGTGTGCTGGCTGCATGCATTAAGCTTGCTCTCCGATGGCCATATATGCAACGCCTAGCCTTAGCGTACTCCGTAAACCTCCCTGGTTCATTACATACTCCTGGATGGGTCGTATACCTAGGTAATCTTCATCACGTTGAGACTTGACCTCTGTCCCTTGAATAGAAGCCTACAAATGTTCTCCTTCGACTACCAGAATTTAGGGTCGGCAGTATAACTGCGATCCCCGAAAGCCATAGATATAGAAATTGCGGGAGCAAGTCCTCGCATCTGAAGAATCCGCTCCACTTTACCTTGCTCGTTAGAGTTACGATAGAACCGGACATGTGAAAAGATTTGGGTCGAGTAGCAGAAGATCCCATACGCAATGCCCCCGGGGACCTTGACCATTATCACTCACTCTTTGAGCATAGCTTCTATCAGAGTCGGTGATTTCTCGAGACACCAACGGCCTGTTGTTGTGAGAGGTCGTGGCATATCGGCTTATCTTCGCAACTGCACATAGATGATCGCATCGGATCATGAGGGGACTCGACGAAAGCACGGGAAACCGAGCACTGGTACCCAAATCGACCAGAAGGTGTCGATCACAGTTTCTCAACGGTGGTGAGAATCACCAGAGTTTCCATAAAAATTTTCAGTCATCGACTGCTGATGATTGAACTGGAGAACTCTGAACGCGCCGACCTTGAAGCCACGACAGATGTGTCGCCCGGTACGCCGTTTCGCAAATTCTTTCCATCGAAACTTCTTGTGGCATCGCCAGCTAGAGACATAGCTAACGTTCTGCGGCCAGGCCACGGCGCGTCCAGAGTTTATATCATTTGAGAAGGCTACAAAGTCAAAGGCTGCCGTGCGGATCTGGCTCATGCAGACGCACTCCAGGCTTCGCCGCTGTCCCGAAGACAGAGAAACGGAGATCAATTCATGCAAGGCCGGTTATCACTCCGAAGATTGGTAGAGAAGAAAAACGCCGGCAAAGCGACGACAGCCAATGAAATCGGGGACCCACCGAGAGCTGGGCGCGTAACGGGCCAACGTGACAGGCTCGAGTCCTTCGACTCCATCCCCACTGTCCACACGCTTATGCACACCAATTGCCATGTAGAAGAACTGCGAACACACCACCACCACCACGAAGCATCGGTTCGAGGGACTCTCGCTTTTGCACCAACGGCTTGGCTTTCCCTTCTTTTTCGCCCAGATACTGGCCATGACGCGCCTCGTGCGGGTTGATTGGAGAAACGGTATCGTGCCTTTTGCGGGACTCTAATCGCAAAAGCACTGACTAGTAGCGAATCAAGCCCGCAGATCCAAAGTGCCTATTCGATGGAGAAGAAACAACTCAAGCCACTGACCATGGTCTCGCGCTTCAAGGCAATCCGATTGTGTCGAGTTCGAGTGGCCAGCTGGCGATGATCTTTGCCAGAAATCTTCTGGACTGGACTTCTTAAAGAGCTTTTCATATACAGGAAGTTGACACTCCAGCAGAAAAATATGCTGACAAGATACATGGCGATTGTTGCGCCAATCCGGATGAAGCGCCCTTGGCCGCATGTGGCTGCACAGCAGCGCGCTGGTGCCGTTCCGCAACGAGGCCGACGATAGATGCTTGGTACTTTCTCCAGGAAGCCAGCTCGCATGGCAGTCTTGAAAGTCAAACGGTCTAGTGCATTTAAGAGGCGTAGTCCAACAGCAATGCGCACTTCTTTATTGGCGCGATGAGCACCTCCACGCGTGATTAGAGCTTTGGCTGAGGAGGGGCGCTGGACAATCGCACTGGACGGTTGACCATTCGTCTTCAGCGGCGTAGATCCGCAGCCGCTCTAGACCCGCAACCAAGGACACAACTCGAGTCACTATCACATCTGCTCTGCCTTCAGCGGTTCGTCCGCGGGAAATCCTTCCGGACCCCTGCCGCTCGGCACGCAGTGGCCGACAAGGGCCCGCGCAAGGGACGAGCGCGGATATATGCGACCGCAGGGCCAGATTCATCGTGGGATGCTGTGTTACCCCAGCCCGTCATCGACCTTTGCATACATAGAGTTCTTTCCGTTAAATCGTCCTTTGCGGGCACTATTGCGTCTCCCTTCACGCATTCCCGGCGCCATAGATTCATTTTTCTTCCTCCTCATCTGCCGTCTCTGCAAATCTGTCTGTGCTGAGGCCGATCTGCCACCTCTACCCCGCTTCATGTCCTAGGAGCTCTTCCGAAGCTCTGAGCATTTCCTCCATGTCTACAGGAAGTTGAGCCCATCTGCGGACGATTCACGACGCATTACTGGGCTCGTGACGGATTGCGACTTGTGGGAAGGCTATTTGGCTGGATCGATCCTTCTTGCGACATCGTCTAACTCGGATTCGCGACGCTGTCGCATCAACAAAATGCCGGCTCTTTCGGCGCTATTGCTTCGCAGAGCGAGCGATGCGTTGAATCATCTGGAGTCGGCGCTCTCTCACACGAGCCGGGGAGTGGTGGTTGAAGCATCGAGGCTGGCGAAGCGCGTGGATGTGCCCTTCAACCAGAGTAGTCCCGCTGGGCTCATCGAAGCCAATACCCGAGATCCGTACAACCGCAGCGGAAAGTATGCCCTTGGCTGGGTGTACTTTTCGATCATACTGCTCGTTTGCACCGCGATCGTCCGGTATTACCATCTCTGGACGGACATAATCAGGGCGGCGTTGTTTCAGGAAGAGGTATCGAAATCGTCGAAGACATCATCTCCAGACACAGACTATGAGCTCTCGGACCTGTATACTGACAAGTCGACGGCAAAGTTCTTCCCTCGGACCGGAGCCCTGCCCGCAGCTCCTGAGGCCAAAGATCAATCCTCCGTGTCCTCGGTTGGGTGGATCAATAACGCAATCGCCCTCCTGCGTTCAGTCTTTTACCGTCCTCTTCCCGTCATCCAGCTCAAGAAAGGTTGGCGGCCACTTGTGTTTCCGTCCCTCGGAGTCATCTTCGTGGTCTTCTCGGCCACCGCGTTTTCCCTGCTCTACTGCTTCATACCACAGCCTCTGTACTGGCGGAGCATCGAATTCGGAGCACCTCCGGTAACGGTCCGGTCTGGGATGATGGCGGTGGCGATGATGCCGTGGATCATCGCCCTGAGCATGAAAGCAAACATCGTGTCGCTCCTCACCGGCATTGGCCACGAACGTCTCAATGTGCTGCACCGCTGGGGCGGCTATCTGTGCTTGCTTCTCAGTCTCATCCACACCATCCCGTTTTACACAATACCTTCAAGCGACGCTCGGGGACTGGAGATATACAAGTCCTATTTCAGCATCACTGGTTTCTATGTCTTCGGAACAGGTTAGTGAAGCTCTCATGTTATTATTCGTTACTGACATCTTGAAGGAATCGCGGCACTCGTACCATTGATCTTCCTCTGCGTGCACTCGATACCGTGGTTGAGGTTGTGGATGTACGAGCTGTTCGTGACCTTGCATGTCCCGGCCTCTATAGTGTTCCTGGCAATGATGTTCTGGCATTGCCACAACTACATAACGTCCTGGCATTACCTGTTCGCCACTCTTGCCATTTGGGTTTTCTCCTATTTGCTCCGGCTTTTCTATCTGAACTGGACCAATCCTCGCCGACTTTCGTGGTTGATTGGTGACGAGGCGGGTGTCACGATCCTTCCGGAGAATGCAATCAAGGTCACGATTCCCACGCAGGTGAAGTGGAGGCCCGGACAGTATGTGTATCTACGGATGCCCGGAATCTCCATCTTCGAGAACCACCCTTTCACCATCGCTTCGCTGTGCAGCGACGATTTTCCATCAGAGTACGGCGAGGACTACCGGGACATGGTTCTCGTCTTTCGGCCGTTTGGCGGGTTCACCAAGAAGGTCCTTGACACGGCTCTCGAGCGCGGGCCGTGGCACACCTATCGGGCGTTCATCGACGGTCCGTATGGCGGCATGCGACGGCGCCTGCAGTCTTTTGATCACGTCGTCCTCTTCGCTGGCGGTAGCGGAATCACAGCAATCGTCAGCCAGTTGCTCGATCTGATCAAGCGCATGCGTGACGGGAAGGCTGTCACGAAGAGCGTTCAGGTCGTGTGGGCCCTGAAACGGCCGGACACGATGGAATGGTTCAAGGAAGAGCTGCGCATCTGCAGGGAGTTTGCGCCTCCCGACTCGGTACGCTGCCAGTTCTATCTCACAGCTGCGAAACGGCAATCGAGGATGGACGGCCCCGCCACCGCAAACACCCCGACCAGGCCTGTCAGCATGTTCATCCACGATAGAGTCAACGACGCATTCCAGGGAGTGGCAAACAAGCGCTTCTCGGGCATCTCTCAGAAGCGCAACTCTGCGCTCGTGGAGGACGTGGTAGTTGGTAATCAGGAAAAGAAAGCCGATCAGACCAACGAGGACGCCATCACCGCTCTCCCAAGCGCTCACCTCGCTCCCGGACGGAGCGCGACCGGCCATCTAGCTCCACCAGCGCAGCTGAAGCCGCCGACAATCGGCCGCTCTCTGCAAGAAAAGCGACGATCGCGCAACCTGTCGCTGGACATATCCGCCGCGGTCGACAACCGCAACTCGGCTCTGGACTCGGCGCGCTCGCAGGGCCAGGCGTCGTTCGACTTTGGCTTCCCGACGACGCCGACGGTGTTCCAGAAGAATCTGATGCGCTTCGCGTTCCTGCCCGCGGCCGTCAAGAAGAAGGACGGCTGGAGCACCGAGTACGGCCGTCCGGACATCCCGTACATGCTCAGGCAGTTCAGCAAGGACTTTGGCCGTCGCACGTGTGTCTTCGTGTGCGGGCCGCCGAGCATGCGCATCGATGTTGCGAGGACCGTGGCGGAGCTGCAGAAGGATATCTGGTCCGATCCGGACAAAGACGAGCTTTTCCTGCATGCGGAGAACTATGCGATTTGAACAGAGTTACGTGGGTGGTGCTTTTGGAGTCGAAGAATTTCGGTCCGCATTTCGCGGTGATGAGTCGTCGGGACGATGACTTTGCGAGCGTTTCTGTATATACCTCACATTGATATCCTGGCATCCGGCCGACTGACGAGTTGAGCGGCGTTAGTTTGTACATTAAATCCGCCAGCAACGAGCCCCCTTATGAGTGGGTCGATGTACTCAGAAAATAATCAGAGTTGTCCATGTTATGAGCCCGCAGGTGATGTACCTCTAAGGTTCCTACTGTTGTGGGTGCATTTCTTCGTAGATTTGAAGCAAGTACCTATATGACTCCTACATGAAATATAATTCGAGTACATATATATCAGGCTGACAAAGCATTGATCGACCAGACGGAAGTTGAATAACCAGAGCGAAATTTAGAACCACAGGTTTTGATCAAGACGACCCAGCACTGACGAGTTGTGCCGCAACCTTGTACGGTTCGTCGAACTCAGAGCCAGCGCCAGGGAGCGTGGCTGTTTTGCACTCTCGCAGAGCGGTTTTCAACCCAGTGACGCAGGGCATGTCAAGCTGTGCCATATCAATGGCCGGGTTGGTGATGTATTTTCGGCTCAAAACACCCCTTTAACGACAAAGGTCAGCAAAAGCTCTCAATCATTGGCAAGGATGCAGAGAGTCATACCAGCCGTTGTTGTACGCCACGGTCAATTTGAACTTGTTGAGGTCCTCGTAACCGACCACGAGCGCTCGGAATCCTGTCTGCTTGCCCTGTAAAAGACAATCACCCTGCAAAGCGTAAGCAATCGAGCACAAAGTTGAGGATGCAATAGAGTGCTCACTCCGCGCCCAAGAGCTGAGCCTCCCATCCAGTGAACGACACAGGTTCCCAGTGCCTGTGCCACGCCGTTCTCGTCGGGCTGGGATTCAAGGTCGACGATGATGCGGTGGTTTTGGCCTTCCTGCAGCTTCGATGTCACGGTCATCTGGACAGATGCGGATTCTTGCGGCCCCTGGGAAGCCGCCATTTCCGTGGAAGCCAGCAATGCAGTGGCAGATGCTAGTATGCTGAAGGATCGCATCTTGATATCTTTCTATAGTTTCTTCTCTTTGCACGTGATTTTATATAAAAGCCCACGAAGGTAGATACGAAAGCGGAAAAAAGCGGATGTCCAGCCTAAAGCATACAAAGTGGTCTCGAAAGAGGGATGTGAGGCAGTGAAGTAGGATGGGCATACTTAAGTAGACCATTGGTGCCATCACGAACCTTCTGGCGGAACGGACCAGGCGAGCTTTGACTTCTTCCTGACCATGTGGCATACGGCAACTGTATGCTCTACCATCCTGATCGAATCGTAGCCTAGAACTCGTATCTCGTTTAGGAAAGTGGAAAGTTTGTAGGGCAAGATAGCAGTGCGAACACAGGCCATCTTGGATCATCCCTACTTTGCATACCAGAACGCGATAGCAAAAGAAAAGCTGAGCCACAAAGTAGGTCCTGAAGGTCTTGCCCTACTGTCAATGCACGGAAAAGGAAAGGGGCGCGCGGAAGACGCTGAGCCTCAAAGGCTCTGATGACTTGAGATCAAGACACCCAAGGCACAGGGCACCTCTGCGATTCCGCGGTGCAAATTCTTTTTGGCTTCAGGCGTCCGTAGTCTTTCTGTGAACTCGCTCTCCGGTGGATACCTAGGTAGGGGGTTTGAGTAGCATAGAGTCAATGTAACGACCCACAGAGCCCCATTGCGAAGTTCACGTGATATCGGACAGCTTCCAGAACTCGATCGTGAAGCCGGTGCACGCGTTTGATACAGGGATCGCCGTTTGAAACGGTCGGACGAGGAGTCCTATCTTTGGAACACTCGCTGGAGCGTATTGCCTTGACACGTAGGTATGCACTGGTTGCGTCGCGACATGACCTCAGTACTCGTATCCTGCTCCATTAGGTATCAGCGACTCTCATTGTGGATGGTACGACTGTTACTTGAGGGAAGTCGGAATGAGCGGTACGAATTTACGAAAGTGTGAGAGTGGAATGAGTGGTTGAGTACTACGGAGTAGAGTCTTATCGATAACGACGTGCATCCAAACGTTCTTTCGCGCTCAATGACAACGTCAACCGCGAATTGCGGTTGACAGAACAATATGCCAGCCTCAGGGAGTGGTCCTGCAGAGACCGGCCCTACTCTGTCATTCTCTCGTGAGATTTTCGCCGCACTCTCTCCATCTCCTTACCTGCGCGCCCACCTCGCTCCCTCCAAGCAATCCCATCCCTCAATCCGCCCCAATGGCCGCACTCCGACCGAATTCCGACCGCCGGTCACAAACACCAGCTCGCTCACCCACTGCGCCGGAAGCGCGGTCGTCAGACTGGGCGACACCGCAGCCGTGTGCGGCATCCGCGCGGAGATTCTGATGGCGCGCGACGTGCCCGACCCGCCGCGACGCGAGCTCAGGACAAAGAGGAAACGCGAGGGGGCCATGGAGGTGGACGGGATGGACGGTGGTGATGAAGGCGACGGATCTGGTGAAGACGCCGAAGCGGACGCTGCTGAGCTTGAGGCCTTGGGTCTTCTGGTTCCGAATGTGGAGCTGAGCACCGGGTGCTCCCCGGCCCATCTGCCTGGAAATCCGCCAGGGCCGCTGGCTCAAAGTCTCGCACACCGGATTCTGACACTGCTGCATTCATCGCGTCTTATTCGCATGGCTGATTTACGGATCACACGTGCGGCTGTACCGGACTCGCTTGATACAGATGGAGACGCAGACGACGAGGATGGCGACGAAACACAAGCGCTGGAGGTAGTGGCTTACTGGACGCTCTACATCGATGTGCTGTTTATATCGTTGGACGGCGCAGCTTTCGATGCCGCGTGGGGATCGGTAATCACGGCTTTGCGGGACGTGCGACTGCCTCGAGCCGCGTGGAATGATGATGCAGAGACAATTCTGTGCTTGGATAGTGTGGCAGAATCTCGGAGGCTCAGACTCGGCGGACTGCCTGTTGCAGCTTCATTTGTGGCATTTTCGCCTGGCAAGGGGTCCGGCATCACGGAAGGGGAAAACAAGGGCAACAAATCATGGGTGCTTGCGGATCCGGACGCTTTTGAGGAGGGAATATGTCGTGAGAGTGTCACTGTTGTTGTAATCTGCGACGGTGAAAAGCCGAGGATACAAAGGATCGAGAAAAGCGGTGGCGCAATCATAGGGAGAGAAGCCATGAAAGATGTCGTGGATATGGCGGAACGCAGATGGAAGCAGTGGCATGATGTCTTGACAACGGGCTCAAATTAAGAGTACACGAAGAAATCCCAGCAAGGCTATACAGAAGGCATCTGAAAGACAGGCTGCTGTCTGACACTCGCTAGAGCGCGGCTTGCTCTTTCTACGCAAAGGGTATGTACAGCTTCTTGCTTCACCTGTACACCTAAGGATAATCGCTAACTCATCAACAGCCGAACAGCCCATTTGACGTTCAAAGCCCGCAGATCGCTATAGTGCTGACCCGTCCCAAGAAATAGCACGGGAATGCCAGTCGCATGCACCATGCTGACAAGCGTGCCAACCATGTCCCCAACCGTATCGCACTTGGAAATGATAAAACCGTCCAGCCGTCGGACGGACCCAAACGCCGCGTTGAAATTCCGCGCCTGCTGAACGGAGTCCGTTCCCACCAAGGCCTCGCCGACCATGAGTATCTTGTCGGGCTGGGCCATCTTCGCGAACTTCTCCAGCGAGGACATCAGCCGCTGGTCGTTGTGGCGGCGACCGGCAGTGTCGATCAGGACGACATCGAACCGCTGGGCGGCCGCATATGCGACAGCTTCTTTGGCAATGGCAGCTGCATCCTTGCCGTAACCTCGCTCGTACAGGTCAACTTGACCACCCTCGCGGTCGCTGAGTTCCCTCAGATTGCGGACGTGGACGCGCAGCTGCTCGACGGCGCCTGACCGGAACGTGTCGCAGGCAACGACGAGCACTTTGTACCTGTTTTGCAGGAGGAAGTAGCAGATCTTGGAGAGATTGGTGGACTTGCCGACGCCGTTGACGCCAACGATGGACATTACGTAGGGTCGTGGTTTCGTAAGAGACAGAGATGATGGGGCTGCTACGGCTTGGATCTCTCGGAGTAGGTCGAGGGAGGTAGTGGGTGTGAGAATCTTGCGCAAGGCGGACTCCATTGCGTTTCGTATTGTGTTTTGCACGCCTGCCCACGGTTAGCTGAAACAGCGCGCAGGCGCAATTGCGCTTACTGGTAAAGCTATCGGTTTTCATTCCAACCAGGTCTCTCTCGACGCTCTCGCACAGTCGCACGGCAGCTTCTCGCGCAACGTTCTTCTTCAGGAGATGGTCTTCCATCCCCTTGAGCGGCTTGTCGAGGTCTTCTCTAGTCAGAGTCTTGCCTCCGACCACGTTGCGAAACAGGCTGCTTATTGCGCCCAAGCTGGACCCGACCAGTCCGTTCGAGGCAGCATCGTTTGATTTCTTCGCATTTGCGGAAGATATTATCGAGTCCATCTCTTCGTCCAAGTCCTTCAACACAAACTCGCCTTTACCGGTCCGCCTGCCCCACGATTCTTGGCTGACGTGCTCGACCGCACCGGGCCGCGATATGCTGTCAACATTCACGTCGTTTCCGGAAGCTGCCGGTGCCGAGTAGTCAAGCGTTGCCCCATCGTCCTCGTCTGCAAACCCATCTGCGTCCCATTTGCGCATCTTCTTCGCGGCGGCCTTTGTCTTTGCTTTTCCAGCTGGTAGCTCATCGCCAGAGGACAGCAGGCCGGAACCCGCGGCGGCGGCTTTGCGCGCTCGTCTTGAAGTCCGGCCGCCGGGGCCGACCTTGGCCGAGAGCAGATGCTTCGCCGCGGGCGAAGAAGGTCTCGAGGTGTCGGGCGTAGGCACGGGAGTCACGTCGGTGGAGGTCGTGTCGCTGTAGAGCTGCTTCTCGGGCGCTGCAGCCGTCAGTACCGCATAACGCAATCGAGTCTTGAGCATATACATCTATGTAGCCCCGGTAATGGAGGCGGCTCGTCCGCATTGCCTCCCGTCGGACTTGACGGAGGTGTGAGACGTATTGCGGGCGGTGCTTCGAAGGGTGATATGTCTTGTGTCCCGGTCGACTGCTCCAGCTCTTGTACTTGTCTCTCGAAATAGTCGTCAAACTGACAGTCCACCACGCTTGTATACGGCTTCTTGAGCTGGTCACGGTATAGTTCCGAGAAGAGCGTGCGAACGTTGTCCAGGAGCTTGTCTATCCACGAGAGATGGAGGAGCGACTGATACACAGCCTGACGCAAAGTATCAGTATGAGGCGCTTTGTGGTCATGCTCGATTTGTCATACCACGAAGATAAGGCCTAGATCCTTTGCCACTGTCCATTTCAGAGCATATCTGTCCTTCTTGTATGGGGGATTGCGCGCAGCGGACGCATCGCCGGCGGGGTGGTCAGTCGGGGCGCGCTGCTCAATAAAGACGTCGTTGATGAAGCTGTTGATGACGCTCGCGCTGACCGGCGCATATGCCTTGGACCAAAGGACCACACCCGACGTCGTCAGAATCTCAAAGGTGTCCAACATCGCTGCTATGCGGAAGATGCGGCCATGAGGAGCTCTGGGCCCGATAAGAGGCCAGAGAAAAGTAGATGTATCTTTCGCTTAAACCTCGGCTTCCAATCTGGGGCCTGAATGCTCCATGTTGAATGGTTGACTGCAAGCCCATCTCCACAATAGACTCGGTTTCTATGACTTCCTCTGACCTGAATTGCTAACAACCACATCCGAAGCCTGACGTGGATTCTCCCAGCTCAACCAGTGGTTTTGCCTTACGATCATGCACAGACCGACCTATTCCAACCCCCCCATTGCGCACTCTCCGCCGCTCCATCACCCGGTCCCACAGCATGTCTCCACCGTCCCTCAGCTGCGCTCTCCTCCGCCCCCGGTCCCTCAGCAACAGCAGCCACCACAGCAGCAGCAACACGCTGGCTACGGATACGGCGGCCAGCAGAATGGAGGGGGATACATGCATCCGGCATTTGGCGGCTTCATGAACGACTCGACGGCGCAGATGGGGTTCCAGGTCGGCAAGAGCGCGGTGATGGCGGGGCAGGAGTATGTGGAGCAAAATGTGGGTCATTCGTCTGCTACCGGAGGTCAAGGGCTATGCGATGGCGTAGAATCCTGCCGTGCTTGCAGCACATGCTGACGGTGGATGGTCGTGTAGTTCAACCGCTACGTCAACGTGTCGGCGCTGAAACACTACTTCAACGTCTCCAACTCATACGTCGTCAACAAGCTGTTGCTCGTCCTGTGGCCCTGGAGGCACCGGCCCTGGTCCCGTCAGCAGCGGCTGTCTCCGACTGGTCAGGAAGGCTATTTCCTTCCGCCGCGGGAAGACGTCAATTCTCCCGACATGTATATTCCTGGTTAGTAGCTCCTAGCATACTGGATGTCATACGGAGCTGACCTTCATCCCAGTCATGGCCTTCGTAACGTACATCCTCTTGAGAACGTTACTGGCAGGAGTACGAGGAGCATTCCATCCCGAATTGCTAGGCCTCACCGCAACGACCGCTTTCGCGGTGGTCATATTCGAGATTCTCGGCCTGAAACTAGGTTGCTATCTCCTCTCCATCAGCAATGAGAGCCAACTGCTCGATCTGGTCGCGTACTCGGGCTACAAGTTCGTCGGCATCATCGTTACGCTGGTCGTCGGCGAGCTGCTCAGTAACGCCAAATGGGCACACGGATGGGCGGCGTGGGTGGTGTTTCTGTATACCTTCTTTGCCTGTGCATTCTTCCTGGTACGTTGATGATCAGTGTACACTGCGCAATTCTATTACATCTGTTGGATACCCGGATGAGCTAATACCCGTGCAGCTTCGATCACTCAAATATGTCCTTCTCCCGGACAGCTCGCCGGATGGCAGCCGCGGCGGCACTCCTTACACAGTTGCCAGAACGCAGCGCAACAGACGGACGCAGTTTTTGTTCATCTACTCATATGTCGTGCAATTTGTCTTCATGTGGGTTCTGACACGACAGGATAGCGGACCAGTGCAGAAAGTGGTCTGAGAGACGAGCAACCAGAAAAGAAATATTGTTGACTCTCCGCTCTTCGACTGAGAGGACAGTCGTGTGGAGCAGCGGAGTAACGCGTGCAACCCACAAATATTGGGAGCGAAATGCTGGACTTTCTCAACCACGGGTTGTCAAGAACATTCAGCGGAAGCGGAGGCAACACCTTTGAGGCTCCGAGGCCATGCTACGCCTTCACCTTGGGTAGCAGCTCAATTGAGCCCATGACTCACACATGATGGGGAGGGACGCCACCAGAGCAGCGTTCGGGACGCGGCGGATGTTGTACTGTATGATACATGTCATCAACTTGCGTGACATCGCAACAAAAGCCGTTCATGACCTGTACGTATCAAGCCCGCCGCAGCCAATGCCTTGAGACGGAGTCTCCCACAGCATCAATGTACGTGACCTTGAAGAGGAGCCCTGAAAGTGGAGACCGAGCCACCTGAGATCCAACCGACCACGAACTACTCGACCTCGCCCTTGCTCTCGAAGTTCTCGCCCGCCACCAAGTCCGGGATGTCGTCGTCGTCATCGTCGTCCTTCTTGCCGTCCTCGGCCTTTTCCTTTTGCAGGTTCTGATAGCTCTCGGCCAGCTTGCGCAGCGACGCGAGCGAGTCCGGTCCCAGCTGGTTCAGAATGCCGGGGACCAGCTCTGTGAGCTCCTTGTCTTCGCCGGTGCCGTAGATGGCGAACGTGTTGGCAGGGACGGAGGCGTGGACTGTAGATTCTGTTAGCAAAAGAACAATCAATTGGGAATTAGAAGTCGATCCATCTCTGATCACTGGCCGAGACGTTGCCTGACGAATAGTAGGTAAGATGTGTACTTGCAAGCACTCACCCTTGGGCGCCGAGAAATGGATGACGTTCCCGTCAGACTTGAACATGTTGACCTCCTCGATCGCTTGGATCGGCTGCACGTTCATCTTCTTGAGCGTCGTCTGCAGCTTCTTGTCGTCGGTGCCGGCGCTCTTGTGCACCTTTTTGACCTTTCTTCGCGGAGTGCCCTTGCCTCTGCGTCATCAACGTCAGCTTTCTGGCTCGCGTGTCTCCGTTATCATGAAAGGTAATTGGCTGGATGCAAGATCGCAGAGATGTGAGCTATGTCGAGAGCTTCTTCGTGGACATCCGTGATATATAGCTCCTGAACGAATTGCTTACCCTATTGGCGGCAGGCTCTGTCAGTGAAGGTTCTTCGCATACGCAGCTTCAGCAGGGGAACAGTGGCCTCGAGACGGCAGTCCCGGTCTCAGAATAATATCTCCCGCGCAACAAACGACCCAACGTACCTATACGCACCGACGCCTGCATCTTCGCGAGCTTGGCCTGATCCATGATTGCGGCGCGGTGGGTGTGGTCGAGCTGGAGCAGACACAGATCAGCATTGCATAAGACATGCAACATCTGAAGAAGCTACCTGTTTGATATGAAGAGGCAGAGAGACGATTGGAGGAGGTGTGCGGTGTGAGGCGGAAGACAGGAAAGTTCGTCTTCGCAGATCGGAGGTGCGAAGATTCTCGCTAAACTGCTGGAGCTCTGGGCTTCGCGAAGTGGCTTCTCACTCGACCTCAACAGCCCTGGAGGGCCGCTACGAAAAGCTACCCAGGTTGGGAACTTTTCAATATCATGAAGAGAAGATCACCTAGGCAAGAAGCTTGGGCACGACAGAGGCAATACAGGATCTGCCTTTTACAAGACTTCTAAAAGGCATCTTTCCGATGCTGTCCCGCTTACAGGTTCCCTGCCGCTCAGAGCACTCTTACCAAGTGCCGTCACTGCTCGACTAAGATTCCTTTGGAGAGCATAACTTCCTCGATTGGCGCTCATAACGACGCCATGCTATTATTCATCGGTGATCAAAGGAAGACTAGCAGCATACACAATATCTCGATGAGGTGGTCGAGTTCGGAGACGATACCAAACGTGCGGATATATCGTCCTAAGAACCTTGAAGTCCAACTGGATATCAGAAAGTACACGCCGTTTGTCAGCTCATCCAGAAATGATGAAAACGGCATATATTGAACTAGCAAAGCTCATCATTCTCACGTAACTTCAAGATTATATGCAGCCAAATCTCTATCAGCACCAAAACGATACAACCATCAACCACTCAAGCTCAATAGCCATGCTTCTTGAACTGCTCCTCGGTCCAATCATACAGCTGCGCCGCCAGCTTCTCGTCCTGCGACAGCTTACTGCCCTTATCCAGCGTCGCCGTCGGCACATAGTACTCGCCACTGACCAGCTCCCTCGCGGTCGCGGCCCAGAGCTGCGTCTTGGCGCCCTGCTCGAGACTGATGCCGACGAGCGGCCCGATGGCCTTGTACGCATACTTGTAGAACAGGCTCTGCGACGACGGGCTGTACAGATCCGTCAGGATGACGCCGGGATGCACGGCGGCCGCCTTAACGCCCGGATACCGCCGCGCGAGCTCGCGGGTGAAGAGCACGTTGGCCAGCTTCGACTGGCCGTAGCGCTGCCAGGTGGAGCAGGCCTCGAGCGCGGCCGTGTCGAAGAGGATGCCCTGCGCGGGCGCCAGCCGGTGGCCCATGGACGAGACGTTGACGACGCGGATGTCGGCGCGGGCCGGGTCGGCCTCGGCCGTCTTGAGCATGGTTGGGAGGAGCAGGCGCGTCAGCAGCTGGTGCCCGACGTGGTTGGTGCCGAACTGCAGCTCGTAGCCTTCTTTCGTGAGCTCCCAGGGCGTGGCCATGACGCCGGCGTTGTTGATCAGGATGTCGAGGCGCGAGGAGCGCGCCTTGAAGGTGTCGGCGGCCGCTGCGATGGATGCGAAGGAGGTCAGGTCGAGGGGCAGGTGGGTGATGCTGGCGGTGGGCACGGCTTGCTTGATCTCGGCGATGGCCGCGTCTGCTTTGGAGGCTGTTCGTGCGGCGAGGAAGATCTCGGCCGGGTTGTGCTTGGCTAGTTGGAGGACGGTCTCTTTGCCGAGGCCGGTGTTGCCTGGGTGTGTTAGTGGAGGGTGAGTGTCGATGGAAGAGGGCAACTTACCGCCGGTGATGAGGATGACTTTGCCAGAGAGGTCTGGGATGTCCTTCTCGGGCTCAAACTGCTTGCCGCATGAGGAGAACATGTGAGCTGGGTGTATCTCGGACGAGGCTGGTCTGATGTATGATGAGGTATCTCAGATAATAGAATTGCTGATCAATTGTAGAATTAAAAGCTTTGAGAGAATTCGAAGCACCGAATTAATGATGATGGTGATGACTTCTTCTCAACCAACCCCCTCCGGATCTACGCTCCCTTCTTATATACCCAATCCACCCATCCCAACCGGCGCCCTCTTCCCCCGACCCCGACTCCGACCACGACCCCGACTCTCAAACGCAAAATCGTATCCATAGCGGTAATTGGCACGAGCGGGACCCTTACGACGCCGCAGGGTCTGAATTGCCCCGGCGCAGCTCGGCCGCCGGTGGCTCGTCGTGAGCACAGACGCGGCCGGTTGCGGACGACGGCGCGCTTTTTAGGGCTGAGCGGAGAGTTGCCGAGGTCCACCCGCTGGAGCGGCCGCCGCGGCCGCTGACATCCGTCAACTGGTCCCGAATGTTGAGGGTTTGAGGGTTCCGTGCATGCGGGTCTCAGGCTCTGGAGGTTGGATCTTGAGTTTGAGACCGAGGTTTGGAGCAGATGATGCTTGTATCGATCATTATCATCCATAAACATGACCGTCATGATGAGCCGGGTTGCGAGACCGGGATCGGTAGAGCTAGGGATCTATTGAGCCGGGCTTTCTGTATACCGGCCAGCAGAGGCTTGGATCATCGTCCTGACGACAGAAGACATTCATCTGTTGCATTGACCGGGCAATTGCTCCATTGCGGACAAAGCATACAGGCGGGCGTCTAGTATCTGCTCACCAGAGCCCAAGCCATCAACCGACCTACACAAAAACCCTCCATTCGGACACTCCCCAAACCAAGTGCTCTCCCAAGCCCAAACGCCCAGCAATGCCGCGCAACGCTCAAACCATCCACCGCCTCACCGTCCCAAGAGACGAACCTCGACCCTATCAGTAACCAAACGCCTCAGCATGCAGCCACACCCCCTGCGCCCCGGTGCCCTTGTGCACCGCCCGCTCGTCGCTCAAGCCGACCACGCTCTGCCGGACGTCGCGCACCATGCCCGCCGGCCCGCAGACGACGACGGCGCTCTCGCCGCGCGCCTGCTCGAGCGCCTTGCGGATGATGCTGCGCGGATCGGGGCGGCCTGTGAGGAGCGGGATGGAGGGGGGACTCGAGGGGTTGGCGGCGGCGGTGGTGGTTGTACTATCGGGACCCTTGGAGGAGGATGATGATGAGAGGGAGGATTTGGAAGATTCTTGTATTTCTGGTTGTGGAGGAGCTGCAGGACCGCAATTGCATACGGGGATGGCGGACGGGTCGTCGTCGTCACTGACGACGGTCTTGCAGCAGCAGGAGCCGTCCGAACGACATCCCTTGGGTTTCCGCGACGGCAGAGAAGACGGGATCACGGATATCTCCTCCACATCCGCGGTAGGCTGCGCACACTGCTTCTTCTCGTCGACCGTCGCAGACGACGCTGGCTGTTCCAGCACCTCCATGCAGCCGTTAGACGGAGCTGAGTTCTGCGTTGACTTTGACTCGCCAGCGTAGTCGTCATCGCAAGTGATGTAGAACCTGATATCGACCTCGACCTCGAATTCAGCCTTTCCGGACCGCAACCGCTCGACGTCTTCCCGCGCGGCCTCGAGCTGCTTTGCGAACAAGCCGAGCTGGGCACGCGACCGTACCACCCATATAAACCGCACGTGTCGTGTCACCACTCCATTCGACGGCTGCCACATACGCGAAGGCTTCTTCTCCTCCGCGCGTTGCCACGACCTCACGATATCCCGGAACAGCGGAACAGTAAACGTCGCGCCCGTACTCCCCGCTATCAGCACGACACTATCAAACTGCCGCAGCGGGCGCAGACGTCCGTACGGGCCCTCGATGGCTACGGCTCGGACACTCGGCCCTTTGTCGTGAGCGGTCGGCAGCAGCGAGTGCTTTTCGGCGTGGTCGAAGAAACGTTTCGTGCCGCCCTTGCCGGCTTTGACGTAGAACTCCATCTTGCCGTCGTCCGGCAGCGAGCTGATGGTGAACGGGTGGCTCTGCAGCGGGACGATCGAGTGGCAAGAGAGGAAAGCGTGCTGGCCGGCGCGCCAGTGGATGGGCGGGTTGTGGATCGTGATGCGGGTGGTGTTGTTGGGCATCGGGACGAAGTCGGCTTCGCAGGCCCAGAGCCTGGATCCAGTGTCGGAGGGGCGGCGGCTGGTGTGGAAGATGGCGAGATTGGCGTGGATTGTGGTTCCCATGCGGAGGAGGCGGTCGAAGAAGAAGAGTCCTACGCAGAGCCAGATGTAGATGTGGACATCCTTGGGCGTGTGGATCATGACCATGCCGATAAAGGCAGCGAACGAGACAAGATGCTGCAGCACAAAGACCTCGTAGCTCCAGCCACGGATCGGCGCCACGGAGCTCACGGAGATCCAGACGAGAATCGCCCACGCGATCAGGCCTCTCTGGGTGAGCGGGTCGGTGCGAACCTTGGTCCCGACATAGTCGTACGGCATCCAGTTGGCGAACCAGAAGCCCATGTGGATCGTCGCCGTCAGCAGCAGACAGCGCGCGGCCCAGCGATGCAGCCAGTTGAGCCGCTCGTAGCTGGAGCCCGTCAGCCAGCCGACGACGTTGTTCTTGCCCGCGAGCAGGAAGAGCAGCGGCAGCTGGCACACGGTCACCCAGCCGGTGCGATAGCCGATGTTCTCAAACTCCCACCGGTCCGTGGTGTCGAGTCTGTAGAAGCAGAGCACGATGAGGACGACGGCGTTGGCGAGCACGAGGCTGGTGCGTCCGACGGTGGGCGATGGCAGTCTGTGGCCCATGAGGGTTATCGGCGCCAGAGAGGCGTAGCTGGCCTCGCGCGATATCGCTGTTGCGGTTGCCCATGCGCGGAGTAGGATTGATTTGGGCTTTGCCGGCGTTGGCTGCGAGTCGGTTGCAGCGCGTATCCTGATGACCGACACGTAAATGGAGGTTCCATATGATATTCGCGCAACAACCTACCTTTGCCTGAATATCATGTAGTTTACGACGTTCACGACGGTAGCAAAGGCGATGACCGCGCCGACCAGAGCCCAGTACATCTTCTGCATGTACAGAGGAGACGGCACGCCTCTGCCCATGGAGGTGGAGCCTCCGCTCGAGCTCGAGTGGCTGGAATGGTCGGAGTGGTCCATCTTGAGGTTTCGTTCGAGAGAAGATGAAAGACGGAAATGAAGGGTTCAAGAGACTTTTTCGAGATATGAAGCTATGAAAAGGGCTCTCAAAGCTGGCTGACCAGTCATCAATTCATCACGAGACGTTGTGAATGAAACGGTCCACCAGAACTGACACGCTGACAAGAAAACTACCAGAAATAAGTTTAACGGAAAGCGATACTTGTGAGATGAAGCCTCTACGAGAAAGAGCGGCGCGCGCATATGTAGCATAAAATGGGTTGTGTCGATGAAGTTCCCCACGGGGCCCTGGAGATCGCTTTGCGGTGGGAGCGAGTCGGTGCGGTGCGGCAGCGGC
>QQTW01000152.1_pt1 | contig 39066 bp, 36 predicted proteins | sample 1904831 | NCBI WGS metagenome assembly QQTW01 (sample SAMN09435610, study PRJNA476489) | Subsurface metagenome, whole genome shotgun sequencing project.
GCTTTGGCACAACAGGCGGAACCACGGCGCACCTCAACACCCCAATGGCAGTTTGTATACGAGTTAATTAATTGCTATTAATGCTACCTTGCATTTGTAAATCCGCCTGATTTACAGGAAAAATTGTATATAGAAAATTTTGATTAAATCGGAGAAACCGTGAGAGTTATAATTGAGCTAAATAGCCGTTTTTCAAGAAATAATTAAATATGCGATACAAAGTAAATTTAAACAAAACAGATGAAGGATACGCTGTTTGGTGTCCTAGCTTACCCGGTTGTTGGTCACAGGGTCAAACAGAGGAAGAAGCTTTAGAAAATATCAAAGATGCCATAGTTGCATACCTTGATACTGTTGAGGAATTAACTAAAGACTCAGAGTATCGTTATGTGGAAGTAGGATAAATATGCCTAAACTTCCTGGCATTAATCATTTACGAGCAGTTAACGCATTTGAGAAAGCTGGGTTTTCAGTTGTTCGGCAGGGAAAACACATCACCATGACTAATGGCGAACGGATTATAACTATTCCAAGAGCCAATCCAGTTAACGCTTACACAATGGCAGGAATTATCAGAGATGCAGGGTTAACACTTGAAGAATTTCAGCAACTTTTGTAAAAGAATTGGGGGAAAAGGAGATCGCCTTTTTCTTTACTCTATTCATATTGTTTAGGAATGAGTTTTATACATTCCGTTGCCCGCTCTTTATGTCTTGTATCAATAGCTAGTTCTGGGCGGAAATACCAAGAAAAGAATTCACTGGGTGTTGCTGGAAATCTTTTATAATCCCACGCTTCGTCATCAGAGTTGATGAAACCTTTAGTTAAATAAGCAAGGGACGCAGCTATAATTATTCCATAGGCTAAATGTATAATTGCAGGTTGTCCTCCTCTGCTGAAAGTCGAATAGTAACCATTACTAAGACACGCTTGCATTAACTCTTTCTTCTTAATTGCTTGACTGTTTTGATTGATTAGCTCACTCCAAAAATCTCTATCTAAGCTAGATAATTGCTCGAAATATACATCAGTTCCCCCAACAAATGGGGTAACATGAAACCAAGCATAGGTTGAATCATCCCATTTAGCTACTGCTTGAAGGTTAAGAGGTTGTGCATCGTGAGATTTTACAGAATTAAGTCTGACACTTATTTGAGGTTTATAGTTAATTTCAAAATCATCTAGAAAGTTCTTGAGTTTGATTGTGGAAAGGTCAAGAATATCTTGAAAAGAGGGAATGAATGAAGTTTTTGAATAAACTTCAAAAGTTGTACTCATGAATGCTTGAAAATAAAACTGTACACACCATAACAGCTAAGATAGAATCTAAGTCCTTGCTGCTTTTAAATTAGCCCGACCATGCGATCGCACACCTCTATCGAATTTCAAGACACCTTTGATGTCATCGTCGTAGGTGCAGGACACTCCGGTTGTGAAGCTGCTTTGGCAGCTGCGCGGCTCGGTTGTCGGACACTGCTATTAACGCTCAACTTGGATAAAATCGCTTGGCAACCGTGTAACCCAGCGGTGGGAGGGCCAGCTAAATCCCAGCTAACTCATGAAGTGGATGCTTTGGGCGGGGAAATTGGCAAAATGGCCGATCGCACCTACTTGCAAAAGCGGGTGCTAAACTCTTCCAGAGGGCCTGCGGTGTGGGCATTAAGGGCGCAGACAGATAAGCGCGAATATGCGGCGGTGATGAAGGGGATTGTCGAGAACCAAGAAAACTTGTCAATCCGCGAAAGCATGGTGACAGATTTGGTGCTGGGTGCGAACGATGAAGTGGTGGGGGTGGAAACTTACTTCGGCGTTGCTTTTGCGTGTAAAGCTGTAATTTTGACTACTGGAACTTTCCTAGGTGGTAAAATCTGGGTTGGGAATAAATCAATGCCAGCTGGACGGGCAGGGGAATTTGCGGCGGAAGGATTGACAGACACCTTAAATCAACTGGGTTTTGAAACGGGACGGCTGAAGACAGGAACCCCAGCACGAGTTGATAAGCGATCGCTCGACTATAGTAAGTTAGAACCACAACCTGGCGATGATGAGGTGCGCTGGTTTAGTTTCGATCCCGATGTATGGGTAGAAAGAGAGCAAATGCCTTGCTATCTTACTCGGACAACAACTGAAACTCACAGAATTATTCGGGAAAATCTTCACCTATCGCCAGTATATGGTGGTTGGGTGGAGGCCAAAGGGCCGCGTTATTGTCCTAGCATTGAAGATAAAATTGTCCGCTTTGCCGATAAGGAAAGCCACCAAATATTTATTGAGCCAGAAGGACGAGATATTCCCGAACTGTATATTCAAGGATTTTCCACTGGCTTACCAGAAGCAATTCAGCTACAAATGCTGCGAAGTCTCCCCGGTTTGGAAAAGTGCGTGATGTTACGTCCAGCGTATGCGGTGGAATATGACTACATCCCAACAACTCAGTGCTACCCTACCTTGATGACTAAAAAGGTGGAGGGTTTATTTTGTGCTGGGCAAGTTAACGGTACTACTGGTTATGAGGAAGCAGCAGCGCAAGGCTTTGTAGCGGGAATTAATGCGGCGCGATTTGCCCGACATCAAGAAATGATTATATTCCCACGCGAACAAAGTTACATCGGTACGCTGATTGACGATCTGTGTACGAAAGACTTGCGAGAGCCTTATCGAATGCTCACGAGTCGTTCGGAATATCGGTTATTGTTGCGCTCGGATAATGCGGATCAACGCTTGACACCCTTGGGGCGCGAAATCGGACTAATTGACGATCGCAGATGGGAACTATATACTCGCAAACAGGCAAACATTACCGCCGAAAAAGAACGGCTGCACACCACGCGGGTGAAAGAACATGAAGCAGTGGGAATTGCGATCGCATCTGATACCCAGCAAGCAATTAAAGGCTCAGTTACCTTAGCCGAACTGTTGCGGCGTACTGGCTTTCACTATGTCGATTTGGAACGCTTTGGACTGAGTAACCCAAATCTCAACGTAGCTGAAAAAGCAGGCGCGGAAATTGATATTAAATATTCTGGTTATCTGCAAAGACAACAGAATCAGATCGATCAAATTGCCCGGATGGCACATCGTCAATTACCAGCAGATTTGAATTATGCTGCGATTGAAACCCTTTCTAAAGAAGCAAGAGAAAAACTAGCTAAGGTGAAACCGCTAACTGTGGGACAAGCGGCGCGAATTGGTGGGGTTAACCCAGCAGATGTCAATGCTTTGCTGGTATATCTGGAAGTGCGATCGCGTACTTCTTTAACCAACGAGTCCGTACTTATAGCATAAAGTAGGTGGGCATCAAACCCACCCTACTTTGAGTTATGCTGTGGGATAAACTTAAGAGCTTTTTTGCTTCGCGTCATTCAGATGTTTCCTGGTTCTGAAGAATTTCTAGCTCTTGTGTTAGTGTCTCTTCCAGCGCCTCCATTACTGCGTGTGGATCGGCAGCTTCCTTCAACATTTCGGCATCTGGATCGTAGCGATTTTTCACATTGGGAAGATCGCAGCGTAGTTCCTCGATCAAGGCTATGAGTTTGGCAACTTTTTGCTCGGTTAGCAGGTTGAGTTGCAGGGTTAGCTGCGCCCGTTGTTCTGCCAGCTTTTCTTGTCGATTTTGCTTAATTAGCACCCCTGCTGTCATTAGTAATGAGCCAGTGCCAATCGTGAATTCCAGCCAAGGAAACGGAGGGGGGTCAAATTGCGGTAAGCCGAGGCTTGGCAAAACATTTGGTATCATCCAAACAGCGATCGCGATTAGGATACTGTATAAGAATGCCGGACGACCAAAAAAAGTAGTTACCGCTTCCACAACCCGCTGGTGTCCAGGCACGTCTTGTTCGTGGCGTGTATGTAACGCGATGATAGTCTCGATATTTTGACTAATATGTTCTGGCAGTGGGGCAGTGGGTACAACGCTCGGACGACGTGTTTTAGGTGGTTCTTCGGCTGGATTTTTCGGCTTTGGTTTCCTAATAATCCTCACGCTAGGGTATTCTCCTTTTTTTAGCATCTTCAATCTACTAGAGGACTTATAGAAAGTTAATCATCCAATTACCTCTGTTCGACTCTCCCTAGAGCTGATTTCCCTGATTATCGCTAATTGCTACTATGAAATCACATCTTTGAAGCTGTGGAGTTCTTGCTGTGGGATTATTTGACGATTTCAACCGCTTTCTGGAAAGCCGTTTAGAAGAATTTTTGCGGAATAATCCCCATTTGGAGTTAGAAGCACTCTTAGAACAGTTGCGCGAACAAGAGGAAGATACTTTAAAGTTGATTTCACAACTCCAGTTGCAAGAAAAGCGATCGCAGGATGAGATTCTCGCCACAGCGCAAGAAATCCAAAAGTGGCATATCCGGATAGAAAAGGCAAAGGTTGCTAATAGACAAGATCTCGCTCAAGCTGCACAAGAGCGAGAAGCGGCGCTGTTGCGTGAAGGTAATCAGCGCTGGGGACAAATGCAAGGAATCAAAGAACGCATTAACCAAGCAAAAGAACTGATAAAAAAGATTCAGCAGCGCCGCCAAGAAGTGCAAACTAAAGCAGCCCAAGCGCAAACAGCTCGTACTAGCTATCAAACTCAAGATCGCTTTGAAACTTCAGGCTGGAATCAAACTCGTAACGTTTCTGGGGGTGCAGACGATCTAGACGCTGCATTTCGTCGTTGGGAAACCCAGGATGAGTTGGAGCAAATGAAGCGGAATATGGGGAGATAGTCTCGTCTTGAGTTAAAGATGCACTATATTACAACAAAGTTGCTATTTTAAACCAGAGGTGCTACCAGTGCCTTGTCATCTTGACTGTTTGACCGAGACGATTTTAGATTTTAGATTTTGGATTAAATCTAAATCTAGAATCTAAAAATAAGGTTTCAAGCCTCTCCATAAATGGAGAAGAAACAAAAAAAAATCATTGTTCAAGCCTCTTCTTTAAAGAAGAGGTCAATCCAAAATCGTAAATCCAAGGCTCCAAAATCGAGTGACAAGGGCTTATGCGTTGAAGCTCAATAATAAAGTTATAGCTTTAACTGGTTTGATTAACCAAGATGCTTTGGTTCAAATTCTGCATATTAGCGTACTTTACGAGCAAAATGAAGAAATAAAAAGTAAATTTTTTTAACTTTTTTTAACAAGCTATTCACTAATATACTCGGTTACGTCATTGAAGCAGTTATTATGTTGCTTGCCAATGATGTCACCAGCAGCAATTACTTATGAAAATGTCTTTCGGGTGAAGTCACATCTTCTCGATTTGTTCAAGTTTGATGTCAAATCGGTTAAGCAATGTGTATTCACATCGTCGATCTTGATGGTAGGGTTATTGGGTTCGATACCTTCAATATATTTTACCGCGAAGGTAATTAAGGATACCGCTTAGTTAAAAATCGTTCTTAATAGCAAAAGTTAAACTAGTTAAGTTTGAATTAATAAATTATGAAAGCTAGAAAAGACTTCGATCAAAAAGAATTTCAGAAAGCTATTGCCGGAATAGTTATGTTATTATCCCTGCATATTTTAGCATATGTTATTTTAGGAATTTTAGCATATATTATTGGTCAATTTAATACTATCATCTCGTCTAAACTTATTTTTGCATTCTTTTATATTGGTTTGTTGCAATTTATTTATGTAATTCCTGTTACTAATTGGTTAAAGCAAAAAAAGCAATTGAGTGCAAGGAAAGGTATGATTATTGGCTCAGTAGTTACAGCTTTGGTTAATATTATCTTCCTTGCTTCATGGTTATTTTCGCTCAGGTAATTTTGGGCAAATAGCCTGTAGCTATGGTTAAACTTAAATCTACTGGTAGCCTAGTGAGATTAAATTATTCTCTCACCTCTAAATGGTGTTTTTCCCCTGTCTTGCTACTAGAAGAAATTGACTCAGTAGGATAACCAGGATCGATGGATGGTGGTTGTGCTGGTGTACCCAAAAAATCGAAAAATACGCCCCAGTGCTTGTTGAAGTTAGAGGCGATCGCTAAAAATGCTCCACCCAAGATATAAATAGGCAAGGGTAGAGAAATGTGTTTGAGCCAGTCAAACAGTTCTGCAAGAGCAAAAAGCAAGAAGAAGCAAGCAAGCCAGACTCTCATAGTTCACCTCAAAGCAATCAAACTACTTCCTCAAGATTATAGATAGCTAGAGGATAATCGATCTTTGAGGTGAATGCACTATTAAGATTTTAGATGCGCGGTAGGATTAGGTATATGCCTTGTAAACCGGTAGTACCGCAGAGTAAGGCAAAGTTATCTTATACCCTCTGCTACCTTTTGCGTTAAAAAAGTCAATTGAGTTTTAAGGACATTGGTTTCTAACGTTCCCAGAACCACCCGGAAGCCAGACACGCAGGCTGGAACCTCTTTGACTGTAGCGGGGAGTTCGATCGCCGCAGGCTATGCGATCGCGCACTGCAACCCCTGTATCGGGATTGTCGCTAAATAAGCCATCGACACCTAATTTAAAAAATTGTTCGTATTCCTGCTCTGGGTTGCCGTTATAATCTTGAGCGAGGAAGTAATCTTCATTACGGAATGTGTAGGGATGGACGAGTAAGCCTGCTGCATGAGCATCATCTACTAAAGAAGTGGGTGCTTGCAAGCGTCTATCTGCATCGCTGATTTGACCATCTCCATTTAGATCGTCAGGCTTACCATCTTCATTTTCGTCTACTGTTGCAGCAGGGACAATCAATCTTTTAGAAGGGCCAATCCCATCAGCATATCCAGCAATGTTACTTAATTCCTCTGGAGATGTCAGATCGCCATAAGTCCTAGTATCGCCGCTAGCTACAAAATCGTAGGGTTGGTCGTTTCTGTCTCCTAATAATTGTACCAAAGGCACATCTATTACTTCATTGAGTTCTTTCAAATTAGCAGTTTCAAATGATTGGACGAACACAGGAGCGTCAGCGCCTGTCAAGCCATTGGCTTGAAGAGTTCTAACTAAAGGTTCTTCCAGGGATAAGTCAATAGAATCAAAGTATGTAGGGTGCTTGGTTTCGGGGTAAATACCAATTGTTCGCCTGGTTTCAATACTTTTTCGCTTAGCGAGATCGATGACTTCTTGGAAAGTGGGAACTTCAAATTGTCCATCAAACTCAGCCGAACCTGGACGAATTTGCGGAATGCGTTCTTTGGCTCGTAGAGTTTTGATTTCTGCTAAGGTAAAGTCTTCAGTAAACCAGCCAGTAACTTCTACTCCATCAATTACTTTGGTAGTTTTGCGGTTAGCAAACTCTGGGCGAGTTGCTACATCAGTAGTACCAGAAATTTCGTTTTCATGCCGAGCAATCAACACGCCGTCTTTGGTGGAAACTAAATCTGGTTCAATATAATCAGCACCCAAGGCGATCGCTAACTCATATGACGCTAGTGTATGCTCTGGACGATAGCCACTAGCCCCCCGGTGTCCAATTACAATCGGCTGCTTACCTGTCAACGTATCTGCTACTGATTGAGCTTGTAATTTATCAGCACTAAAAAGTCCCATTACTGCCGATCCTACCAAAATTAACCGGGAAAGACGCAACATAATTTGATTCCTCAAAACAGAAATTTAAAAACCTAAAGTAGGAACGGATTTTTCTCAGGTATTGATTGCTCCAAAGTTCTGTTCACTAAATCCGCCCCTACTTGTGTTCTGAATTAACCAACCTTTTCAGTGAATATACGGTTTTCAAATTAAGCTGAAGTTAATAAAAAATTAAACTTGCTTGCTCAAAGTAACTTCTTTATATAAGTCAGCCAACAAATATTTGATTCATTCAGTAGAATTTAGAGCAACGTCTTAAAAAATTTAGCAAAAAACCAGATAAAAGTATTGATGCTTAAATTTTATTAATAATACTTTAGCACCATAAAGTTACAGTAAAAATTTAAACTTTTAGTAGCGACGCGCTCAATAATAAAAGTAAAATTACATTATCACCTTCAGCTATAAAAATAAGGCTATGACAAGCAATAATATTGAAGTTGTTTTCAGCTTTGATACGACTGGTAGTATGTATCCTTGCCTTACACAAGTCCGGCGCAAAATCAAAAATACTGTCACTCGATTAATGGATGAAATAGCCTTGATTCGGATTGGAATTATCGCTCATGGTGACTACTGCGATGAACGCTCAACTTATGTAACCAAAAAGTTTGATTTATCTGATAATGTTGATGCTATTTGTGATTTTGTCCAAAATGTAGAACCAACTGGAGGGGGAGACGCACCAGAATGTTATGAGTTAGTACTACATGAAACGCAATCTTTTTCTTGGGCAAAAAACGCTTCAAAATCGCTGGTGTTAATTGGTGATGATATTCCTCACCCTCCAGCACATAATCCCAAGAAACTGAATTGGCGACAGGAAATTGATAAGTTAGGAGAAATGGGAATTGCAGTTTATGGCGTACAAGCTCTCAATCGCTCTCATGCTACTCCTTTTTATACAGAAATAGCTAATAAATCAGGAGGATTTCACCTCAATCTAGATCAGTTTTCTTATATTACTGATATGTTTTTGGCAATCTGTTATAAGCAATCGTCAAATGAGCAACTCCAAGCTTACGAACAAGAAGTAATCGAGCAAGGGCGTATGAGTCGTGGGTTAAACCAAATGTTTAATACCATGATGGAACGGGAAAAAACAGATTTTTATCAGCCAGCAGATTTGCGAGCAGTTACGCCTGGACGTTTCCAAGTTCTAGAAATCGATCAAGATATCTCAATTAAAGCCTTTGTCTTAGAAAACGGTTTAACTTTTAAAGTTGGGCGTGGCTTCTACGAATTTACTAAAACTGAAACTATCCAAGGGCATAAAGAAATTATTTTAATGGATCGGGCAACAAGCGATTTGTTTCAAGGAGAAGCAGCACGAGAGATGCTAGGGCTACCTATGGGCGAGACGGTTCGGATTAAACCCAGTAATCTAGAGAAGTATATGGTTTTCGTCCAAAGCACCTCTGCTAATCGCAAATTGGTTGGCAAAACCAGCTTCCTTTATGAAGTTGCGGATTGGGAACGGTGATGTAGATTGATGAATTGATGGAGATGGACTTGGTGGAAGCGATCGCACCGGAAGTTAAACAGCGAGTTATCGAACTGCGGCAGCTACTGCAAAAAGCCAGCTATGCTTACTATGTGCTGGATAACCCGATTATGGAAGATGCTGTCTACGACCAGTTATATCGGGAATTGCAGCAACTGGAAAATCAATATCCAGAAATAATTACGCCAGATAGTCCAACTCAAAGGGTGGGGGAACTCCCAGCCACCCAATTTTCTTCAGTCAAACACAACATCCCGCTATATAGTCTGGAAAACGCCTTTAATGTTGACGAATTGCAGGCGTGGGAACAACGTTGGCGACGACACGCACCTGTAGAGACGTTGCGTGCAACGTCTCTACATGAATATGTTTGCGAATTAAAAATTGATGGTTCTGCATTAGCCCTGACGTATGAAAATGGGATGTTGGTAAGGGGTGCAACTAGGGGTGACGGGATTACTGGAGAAGACATTACCCAGAATGTGCGGACAATTCGCTCAATTCCCCTACGGTTGCAACTGGAAAATCCGCCAGAACGGATAGAAGTGCGGGGAGAGGCGTTTTTACCACTAGAAGTATTTGAACAAATAAATCAAGAGCGATCGCAAAAAGGCGAGGCATTGTTTGCTAATCCCCGCAATGCCGCAGCTGGTACACTCAGGCAATTAGATCCTCGAATTGTAGATAAGCGGCGACTAGATTTCTTTGCCTATACACTGCACATTCCTGGTAGAGATGACGCTAGTATTAGACGGACGCAATGGGAAGCGCTGGAATTATTGCAACAAATGGGATTTCGTGTTAATCCTAACCGCAAGTTATGTCCGTCATTGCACGAAGTGGCAGAATATTACGAATATTGGGACACAGAACGCTTGAATCTGCCCTACATGACTGATGGGGTAGTAGTAAAAATTAATTCTTTCTCGCTACAAGAACAGTTGGGCTTTACTCAAAAGTTCCCTCGCTGGGCGGTAGCGTTGAAATATGCTGCTGAGGAAGCACCTACTCGTGTAGAAGAGATTGCGGTGAATGTCGGACGGACGGGCGCACTTACACCAATGGCAATTATGCGTCCAGTACAATTAGCTGGAACGACAGTTTCTCGTGCCACTTTGCATAACAGCGATCGCGTTGCTCAATTAGATATCAGAGTAGGCGATACAGTCATTGTCCGCAAGGCTGGTGAAATTATCCCAGAAGTGTTGCGGGTATTGCAGGAACTGCGCCCAGAGAAAACTCAACCGTTCCAAATGCCTACCCATTGTCCAGTGTGCAATCAACCTGTAGTGCGTCCTGTGGGCGAGGCTGTAACCAGGTGCGTCAATGCTTCCTGTGCAGCTATCCTCAAGGGGGCGCTGGAACATTGGGTAAGCCGCGATGCTTTGGATATCAACGGGATGGGGGAAAAGTTGGTGCAACAACTGGTTGACAAAGAATTGGTGCATTCAGTTGCTGATATATATGACTTGACAGTTGAAAAATTTTGTGAATTGGAGCGGATGGGTCGGAAGTTGGCGGAGAAATTAGTGCAGGCGATCGCAAATTCCAAATCTAAACCCTGGTCGCGGGTGTTGTATGGTTTGGGTATTCGTCATGTTGGTAGCGTCAATGCTCAGTTGTTGAGTGAAAAGTTTACAAGTGTAGAACAACTGGCTGAGGCAAAAGTAACAGATATTGAGTCTGTGTATGGTATTGGTTCTGAAATTGCTTCTTCTGTATATCAATGGTTCCGCATCCCAGCAAACCAAACTTTAATCGCCCGTCTGAAAGCAGCTGGTTTGCAACTACAGACGTTTCATGAAACGTCTCTACACGATCCTGCGTCTGTACCATTGGCTGGTAAGACGTTTGTGATTACGGGTACTTTACCAACGCTGAAGCGGGATGAGGCGAAGCAGTTGATTCAAAAGGCTGGTGGTAAGGTGACTGATTCTGTTAGTAAGAAAACAGATTATCTGGTGGCGGGTGAGGAAGCAGGATCTAAGTTGGACAAAGCGATCGCTTTAGGTATCCCTCAGTTGAGTGAAGCGCAGTTGTTGGAGATGTTGGAAGATTAAACGAACCACAGAGCCATAGAGGACACAGAGTAAGAGAGAAAGAGGGAGAAAACCCAATTCCATTATCTAAAATCTAAAATCTAAAATCTTATAATGCCACTTCATCAAAGTTCTGGTCGCTGGCGTTTGGGGCTGGCGTTGTCGCTGTTGACGGTGTTGTTGTGGGGGGTTCTGCCGATCGCTCTCAAGATAATGCTGCAAGTTTTAGATGTCTATACTTTGACTTGGTTTCGTTTTGCGATCGCTTTTGGGTTGCTGGCTATTTATTTGGCTTTGCGGCGAAAGTTACCTACTTTGCAACAGTTACGTTCTACTTCTTTGCGGTTGCTGGCGATCGCTACTATATTTTTGGCGGTGAATTATTTATTGTTTTTGCAAGGCTTAGCACTGACTTCAGCTAATAATGCTGAGGTGTTGATTCAGCTTGCGCCTGTTTTGTTTGGGTTGGGTGCGATCGCTATCTTCAAAGAACGCTACACCCTGAGACAATGGGCGGGAATGGCTGTGCTAGTTCTGGGGTTTGTCTTGTTTTTCAACGAGCAATTACGCACTTTAATTACAGGCGCTTCCAACTATCTAATCGGTAGTAGTTTAATAATAATTGCAGCAGCAGCTTGGGCTGTTTATGCTTTGGCGCAAAAGCAGTTATTGCAGCAGTTGTCATCGACTAACGTGATGTTGATTATATTTGGTGGCTGTGCGTTGATGTTCAGTCCAGTTGCTGCACCGCAAAAAATTTTCACAATTAGTCCCTTGTATTTAGCAACGTTGCTTTTTTGTGGGTTGAATACCTTAATTGCTTATGGTGCTTTTGCTGAAGCTTTGGAAAACTGGGAAGCTTCGCGGGTGAGTGCGGTGATATCATTGGCTCCTTTATGTACGTTGGTAGCAGTCGAAGTTGTTTCTTCTGTGATGCCAAATTTAATTGCACCGGAACCCTTGACGATATTGGGAATTGTGGGGGCGATTTTGGTGGTTACTGGTTGTATGGCGATCGCTTTGGGAAGACGTAGTTAGCCTTTGCGCCCCACTGCTGCTGTCGCAATCAAACGCGATCGCTTCTTCACATATATTGCTTTACAGAACTCGCACCTCAAGCACTTACCTTCATCAGCAATTCGGAAACAATGTGTTCCCATTCCAAATCTAACCCACCTGTAAATTCAGGCTGTTTGCCGCGCTTATACCAGTATCTGGCATTTTTTATATCGCCTTCCTTGCGGTGCAAATAACCATGAACCCAAGCACTATCTGCATCACTGGCATTTTGCGATACTTCATGCGCCATGTGCCAATCACCTTTTTTGTCGTACCATAGCGCTTGTAGGGCTGGAGGTAATGACGGACATTTTTCTTGTTTTGCGATCGCTTGTATGAATTCGTCTTTAGTCATAATTTTTAACTCCAACAGTATCAAACCTGAATATAAATTCCTTCACTCATGCGGATGGATAGCCACCTTAATTACTCGCCGCTGCTTCATATCTTCAAACACCTGCTCTAAATCTTGCAACGGTCGGCGATCGCTAATCAATAATTCAAACTCAATCACTCGACTCGCAAGCATTGATAAAGCAGCGCGGACATATTCCGGCGTGTTATGGAATACTCCCTTGATAGTAAGTTCGCTGTAGTGCAGTTGTTCTGTATTTACTGTAATTGTAGTATTTTTCGGACAACCACCGAATAGATTTATTGTTCCACCCGGACGCGCACAAGCGATCGCACTCTCCCAAACTGCTGGTACGCCAGTGGCTTCAATTACTACATCTGCACCCCAGCCGTCTGTTTGTGCTTTAACTACCGATGGGATATCTGCTTGCCGATGATAATTATAAGTTTGTGCTGCACCGAGTTTTTCCCCAATTTGTAGCCGCCGATCGTTCCCACCAAATAACAATACTTGCGTGGATTGGTGCGCTAATACCGCTACAAACATTAACCCGATCGCCCCATCTCCCAGCACCACTACCCTGTCTCCTGGCTGCACGTTCGACCGTGCTATTCCATGCATGACACACGCTAGCGGTTCAGTCATCGCTGCTACCTCATCCGACAAATCGGCAGGAATAGGTAACAAGTTGTGTTGCACGATCTCGGCTGGAATTTTCTGGTATTCAGCAAATGTGCCGTTGTTCCAGGTCAAATCGGGGCAAAGCGAATATTCCCGGCGTTGACAAAAAAAGCATTTCATGCAGGGAGATGAATTATTCGCCACAACGCGATCGCCCACCTGCCAACTGGTTACACCTTCTCCCACAGCCACAATTTGCCCAGATGCCTCATGCCCAAACAAAGTGGGGGGTCTGAGCATTTTTGCATGACCCCCCCGCCGCCATACTTTTAAATCTGTACCACAAGTTGTTGCTGCTGCTACTTGAATCGTCACTTCACCCGCAGATGGAGTAGGATCGGCAACTTGTTCTAAGCGTAAGTCTTCTTGACCATACAGTAGAGCAGCAAGCATTGTTTAAATATTCCTGATCGTTCCCCAACGATTTTATCAGGTGAAATTATGAATGATAAATGATGAATTATGAATTAAACTCAGGTGAAATTATGAATGATAAATGATGAATTATGAATTAAACTCAATTTCCCTTCAGCATTCAGCATTCATAATTCATCATTAAGTCCCTACAGATTCACAGCTTTTTCCCGCCTTTTGCTAGTTTCTGTGCGAGTTGTTTGACTGATTGCAAATATCGGTACTTCTTGCCAGCAGGAGGTACAAAACCAGTAAAGTTTGCCTTGGCGCACATGACGTAGTAAAGAATTACTGCAACAAGGGCAAGCTTGAGTTTTCAAGTCCATGATTTTATCTCCAGATTCAAAAAAGTTGATTAAAACGATACTTTGGGTGAATAAAGATGCCCATTTAAAGCTATACGGCTTTGGAGCAACTGTTGATAAGCTGCTTCGTATCCGTCTACCATTTGAGTTACGCTAAATTTGTTTTTTACATATTCTCGACAGTAGGAACGGTTTAATTCCAAAGCCTCTGGAATCATGGCGGCCATTTCTTCATAACTTTGGCAGACAAACCCAGTCTTCCCATGAGATATCACCTCCGGTACAGAACCATTATTCATGCCAATTACTGGTGTTCCTGTCGCCATAGACTCAATCATCACTAAGCCAAACGGTTCGGGCCAGTTAATTGGAAACAAGGTGAGTGCAGCATTCCCTAAAAGCTCAACTTTTTCTAAGTGATTGACTTCACCCAAGTATTCAATTTGCTTGCTATCAATTTGGGGGGCAATTTCTCGTTCAAAGAATTGCCGTTCGCTTATATTAATTTTGCCTGCCATCTTCAAACGCCAACCGTTTTGCTTGGCAATAGCGATCGCGTGTTGTGGCCCTTTTTCTGGTGATAAACGACCTAAGAAGGCAAGATAAGGCGGCTCTTGGGGCGTTGCGAGTAAGGTATAATTTTCCAAATCGATGCCGTTATAAACCGTGCGCAGATAATTCAGATTCAGTTGACGCTGAGCATTGCTAATACTGATATACGGCTGTTTCTGATGTAAGTGATATAGTTTGCTGTTATCTGATGAAAAGCTCCCGTGCAGCGTGTGAATGGTTGGCGTTTTTACCAGTGGAGCAATTGCCAGTGCTGCCATACCTATGTGAGAATGAATAATGTCAAATTCCGCCGCTTGTTCATATACCTGGCTCAGTTCCAGCATTTCGTAGACTGAATAGTCTTGGATTTCCTGGTCTAAGCGCATAGCACGGGGATATACTGCTTCTAAGCGAGCCAGAGTTTGAGAATCGCCAGAGGCAAACAGAGTTACTTCATGACCTCGGCGTACTAGTTCGTCAGTCAAACGGCTGACTACTAATTCAATACCGCCGTAAGTGGGTGGAGGAACTCTCTCCCATAAGGGCGCAACTTGAGCAATTTTCATATTGTTTTTGTTGGTTCGGTAGATAAAATAGTAGAAATTTAGTGTTTTACACTCACTCCAACTAGGGCTGAAGTATTTCTACTTAGGTATCTAAAGAATAAATTGACCTTAACTCTGGAAAAAACGGTAGTTCGGTTAACCGTACTACTAGCAACCACTTTCACACTAGCTACTGAGCAGCTAGGCTTTTAATATATAACTTGCTTTTATGTAGCCTTATCTATCCTGGGGATCATCTGTAGGACTGGATTACAGTAACTTAGGGTGGATCGCACTTCAATAGAAGAAACAAACTTACCAAGAGATGGCTGTGAGTCGAAAACGTTTGATTATTGAGATGGGTATGGGAGTGGATCAGCACGGACAGGAACCGACAGTTGCAGCTGCTAGGGCTGTGCGCAATGCGATCGCCCACAATGCTTTACCTGGTGTCTGGGAAGTAGCTGGTTTGAGCGATCCAGATCGAATGATTGTCGAAGTTCGAGTTGCAGTACCTTACCCGGAACAAGTACGGGAAGCCGAAGTATTGGCGGTGCTACCCTTTGGGCGTAAAACCCTCACCGTTGAGTCTGGCGGTATGGTTGTGCAGGGGCGGGCAATTCCCTCTCTTAATGATAAAAATGATGAAATGCTAGTAGCTGTTGCGGCTGTGACAGTTTTGGTTGAGACTGAGTAAATATAATTTTTTCACATACCAGCAGACGCAAAAATGGAATTATCCAGCAACACAGTTGAGATTGCTATCATTGGTGCTGGACTTGGGGGTTTGGCAACTGCGATCGCGCTGAGAAAACAAGGACTCAACGTGCAAATCTATGAGAAGGCGCGAGAATTGCGTCCGGTTGGTGCTGGTTTGAGCCTTTTCCCTAACGGATTGAATAGCCTTGATGCGATCGCCCCTGGTATAGTCGAGTCGCTGAAACAAGCGAGTAGTCAAACCCGCCAAGTGAACTTGAGAAGAAGCAATGGAGAGGCAATAGCTCAGAACTCAATCGCCCTGATGGAGAAATACGGGCAGCCGATGTTGAACATTCGGTGGTCGAATTTGCAGGAGATCCTCGCCTCTTTCCTGCCATCCGAGATTATCCACCTCAATTATCGTTGCATTGGTTTTGAGCAAAATTGCAACACCGTCAAAGCTTATTTCGATGGCGGTAAGACAGTGCAGGCAGATCTAATAGTAGGGGCTGATGGAATAAATTCCGCAGTTAGACAGACATCGATCGGTGATGGTTTACCTCGCTATGCTGGACGCATCTCCTGGCGTGCCGTAGTTAAATATAGTCACGAATTGCTTGCCGCCGACGAAGTAACAATCGTGACAGCATCCGATGGTAAAATTTTCACCCTAATTGATGTTGGTGGTGGATATATATTTTGGAGTGCCGCAGTGCTATCGGCAGATGTTCCTGTTACCCAGAGTGCCGTTGATGTAAAATCTCGCGTCCTCGAAAAGTATGCTGGTTGGGCGGAACCAGTGCAGGCGATCGTAGAAGCGACGGACGCTAACCAAATTGTGGAACGACCGATAGTTGATAGACCACCGTTGCAGGCATGGAGCAAAGGTAGGGTAACGCTTTTGGGCGATGCTGCCCATCCTATGGTACCATCACTAGGGCAGGGAGCGAACACAGCTTTTGAAGATGCGTGGGAACTTTCCCAGTGCCTTTCCCAAGCAACCAGTATCACAGCAGCCCTTACTAACTATGAAAACAGTCGCATATACCGCACTCAAGTTCTCCAAGCTCGTAGTGCATTTCAGGGAACCCGCGCCTATGATGCTGACAGCGAAACCTTTCTGCGCCAAGTTGCAAATCAGGCACGGGCGAATCAGTCTGAGTTTGAGGATTGGCTTTATAACTACAAGCCATGCGTGACAATTTGAGGTGATGACCGAGAACAAAACAAACTGATACTATGTCACAAAAAGTAACAGCATTTATTGACGCGGTAAACAAACTTTTTGTTCGTCCTTGACACTAAAGGCTAATATTTGCGTGAACTGGAGCGAAGTAAAATTATTATCGCTGATAAAGATAAGCGATCGCCGTCCATTTGGTAAACATTGTCCAAAAGTCAAGCCTTCAATGTTATCTATAGGAATATTTAGCTGATTGAAATTAAACAGCAGCTTTTTTTGGGCTGGTTTGATTTTATTAATATTAACAGCTTTAATACTTGCTATTTTACTAATATCGTCTACTCCTGCTAAAGAAACTTCATATAATCTAATTGTATGTCCTTTAATCAAGGAGAAAGAACGCTCTAAACTGAGTAAGCGAGTGTTATCAATTGCCAGTAAATCAGCTAAACCGTTGGCACTAAATCTGCTAATTTTGGCATTGCCTGCAATTGGTTCAGTTACATATAGAAACTCTTGTATCGGTTGCCCTGTTGAGAGATTATATTTTAAAATTCGAGCTATACTACCAGCAGTAATTGTAGCAACATCGCCATCTTGCTCTAAAGCATTTTCTGTAGCTGTAAACAGATATTTTTGGTTAGGGGTAATCGTCAAGCTTTCAAAAGCTAAGTTATTACGAATACCCTTATTTTCTTTGGCTGATGGCAAAAAAGTTGGCGAAATTGGTAATACTTGAAGCAGCTTACCTGTTAAAGAGAACTGATTAACAAAAGGCTTAATTAACTTATCAACATAACCTTCTGAAGAGATAAACAACTTACCATTTCTTGTCAATGCAATTCCTTCTGGATCTAAACTTAGCTCTGGAAAAGGCTTTCCATCAGCCTTTAACAAAGTAGTCACATTTACGACATCAACTTTTTTCAAACTACCCGCACTAAGATTGATTTTCAGCGTATAAAAACGAGCAGGAGCCTTTTGGCTACGGTCATCGGAAATACTATAATAAACATTTTTACGCGAGTCGTAAGTAATTCCTGATAGTCCGCCTACCTCTGTTCCCTTAAATTGAGTACCTGTAGGAAGAGTTGCTTGTCCTAAAAATTCTATGTCTTTGCTGTTGGTAGGTGTAGCCGATGGTGTCAGCGATACAGTTGTAAATTCAGTAATTAGCCAGAGGGGAAATGTAGCTAGACAGGCAAAAACTTTCGTGAAGCACATGAAAAATCCCTAGTAGGGTGCGTTAGTAACGCACCTTACCATAGATAAAATCTGAAGGTAAATTTACCCTAAGTTGCGATCGCTTGTTATTTGCAATCTATTTTTCCATAGATAATCTGTTAAAGATTGCGGCTACTACTAACGCCGAGGACAACGATTTTGTTCGGATTTAACACCAAAGGCAAGGATTTGGGTGATTTGAGTGGTGCTAAAATTATTATCGCTAACAACGATAAGCGATCGCCTACCATCAGGTAAACACGGGCCAAAAGTCAACCCTTCGATATTGTCCAATGTAATGTTTAGTTTGTCGAAATCAAGGAGTAACTTTTTCTCGGCTGGTTTAATAGTATCAATGTTGACATCTTTGAGACTTTCAATCTCACTAATATCATCAGCCTTGGCTAAAGAAACTTCATATAATTTAATCGCGTTTCCTACTCCAGTTGAGAAAGAACGTTCCAAACTGAGGAAGTGATTTTTGTTTAGTGCAAGTAGCTCGACTAAACCATTCGTGCTAAAGCTGTCAGGCGGATTGGGAGTAGCAGCCACAGGATCGGTAAAATATAAAAACTCTTGTTCTGGCATCCCTGTTAAGAGATTATACTTCAAAATTCGCGCCGGACTGCCAGCAGCAATTGTAGCATCATTTCCATCTTGATATAAAGCATTTTCTGTAGCTGTGAACAAATATTTTTGATTCGGTGCGATCGCCAAGCTTTCAAATGCTAAGTTGTTACGGATTCCACTATCTTTTGTAGCTGTAGGTAGAAATTTATCTGAAATTGGTAATGTTTGAATTTGCTCACCAGTAGTTAATGAAAACTCATTCACAAAAGGATTAATTAACCGATTAGCATCACCTTCAGAAGAGATAAATAAATTACCATTTTTGGCTAAAGCAATTCCTTCTGGATCGAGACTGAGTGCTTCAAATGGTTCTCCGTCTGGCTTCAAAAGTGTAGTTACATCCACCACATCAACTTTTTTCAAACTACCCCCGCTCAAATCAATTCTCAGGGTGTAGAAACGAGCAGGAGCCTTTTCGCTCCGGTCATCGGAGATGCTATAGTAAACTTTTTTACTTGAATCGTAAGTAATTCCAGACAAGCCTCCTACCTCTGTTCCCTCAAATTGAGTACCTGTAGGAAACGTTGCTTGACCGAGAAATTCAATCTCCTCAACTTCAGATGCTGTGGCTGATAGAGTCTCCAACATCGAAGTTGGAAATTCAGTTAGTAAGCAGAGAGAAACCGTAGCTAGAGGAGCAATAACTCTAGTGAAATTGCGCATAAATAGCAGAGGCTAAGTAAATAATTTACATCAGCACCCTACCAGTTTAAAGATAAGAAGCTATTAAATAAAGGTTATTGCTAGGTTAGAAGATTTATTAGACTAGTTTCTAGGCTTAGGCTAGAAACTAGTTTACACCCGTTCCTACTAAACCCTCATCCTGAATAAATTTCTCCAGCCAGTCCTTAACATGACGGGTAGCGCGGCAGTCATCTTCGTTGTAATTTTGAATAGAATCAAGGAAAGTGCGATCGCCTGTTGCTAACCATTGGTCATACCAGTAAATGCATTGAGAACCATTAGCCCCAGGATCGCGCCACTCAAAACCCAACCAACGCGCGATCGCTTTTAAGGCATAACTTTCTACGGGTAATATTACCGTTTGTGTTATCTGCTCGTACACATCCACAAACCGTTCAAGTAGTGGTTGAACTTGCTCTTTTGGAGTCTGATAAATTTGAGCTAAGCGTTTAACTGTATCAACTTCGTAAGAGAAAAAATGATAAATCGGTGCTTGAGGATATTGCCAAACTAATTCTAGAAATTGCTGCCAAATTAATGCTTCATCCTCCAGTTTTTCTGCTAGCAATGAATGAAATGTTTCTGTTTTGGAGGTGCGATCGACTACCAGAACCCCTAGCATATAATCCAAATTTAATTCTGGCTGTGCCTCAATGTCGAAATATAGTTCGATTTGAGGGGTGAGGGAAGGATGAATGATGAATGATGTAGCTTGCTTCCCCGTTGGCGGAACGCCTTCCCGAAGGGTAGGGGTATGATGAATGATGAATTGATCGTTCTCCCCTTGTCCCCAAGTCTCCTTGTCCCCTTGTCCCCCTAATATAAGAATGGGGCGATTTTCGACTACAGATTGAGCTTGCAGTATTAACTGTTGTGCAGATCTATTATCAAAGCCGTGTAAGTTTTCTAATTCAACTGGATTAGTGTTAGCAAGGGATTCTAATGTCACCAGGTTCACCGCTTGCAACTCGCGGTAGCGGCTGGGTGTAACGCCAGGAAGCAGAGACAGGTGTTGTTGTGATTTAGCTTGACTATAGCAATGACTGAACCAGCGACAAAGACTGCACTTTTGGCGAGAAATAAACACCTCTGGTGCTTGCGATGATGTGAGAATTTGAATGCATTCTAAAAGAGATCGCTGCATTTGCGGCATCCATTTTCCCACACTCACCTGATAAACTTCTTTGCGCCGCAACAGTAACCAAGCTATATTTGGTGTTGCTAACTGTACCTGTGCTAATACTTGCGCGTGAAACGTTGCTACAATTTGATATTCCAGTTTCGGACGCTTACCTAATTCAATTTGCGCTGGAACGTAAAGCCAATCTCCCAAACAAGAGTTTCCCGACTGTTTAATCAGTAAATCTGGACAACTCAACAGAGTAATTTCTTCGGAGTAAGTTGCTAGCAGTACTCCTTTATAAATGCAGTCTACACCTTGCTGCATCAATTCCCAAGTAGCCTTTGCTCCTTCTTCCCAGTTACCTTTGGGATATTGCGGATGGTGATAAGTGTGTTTTTCCAGTACAGTTTTTTGGTGAGCTAACTTATCCTGTCGCAATTTGAGCAATAATTCATTTGGAGCATCTTTTTGGCTAAGATCTCCATGCCTATCTAGAAAAAGTCGGCGGCGACAGCGTTGATATTGCAGCAGCAGTTCAGCAGTCAATAGCATATGGCTCTAGACTAGCAATAATCTTGGCAAAAAAGCAGGCGATCGCTTTTAAACGCGCACCTAGAATTGAAATTCAGATAAAATACTTTAGTTCTGCTACTCGTGTAGCAGGCAAAATCTCATCCCAATCTGCATTTTTTCAAGACAATGCTACTTTTGAATGTTGACATTTAGCAGTTGATACTGTAAATACCAAACACTCAACGGTCAATATTCAACACCAGCGTTGTGAAGATGAAAGCAGTTTCGTTATACTTACTAATTTTCTTTGTCTAAAGTTCATCCACAGCAAAACTGGCAACTAATCCAGCAACAGCACGGGAGCAGCCAGTTTTCTTTTAAGCAGTTTAGCGTCAACTTATATGATTAAATTTGATCAACCTCGCCAAGTAACCAAACTCTTTCAACGTCTTGGTATTTGGTCTATTCCCCTGGTCTCCACACCGTTGCTTTTATCCCTGGTATTGGCTCAAACCTTATCACCTTCTGTCCAGAAAGCCAATACATCTAATACTTCTTCTAGTAATTCGAGCGCCAATGTTTCTACTGTCTCACAGTGGGAGCCACTAGTTCAACAAGACTTAAATAAAAGTAATTCTCCAGCTAAACAAACTAATAAGCTGAAAACAAGTGCAACAGCACAAAAGCCGTCAGTTAAAGCTAAAAAGCATATAGCAACGAAAAAACGCCGCAAACATAAGAAAGTAGCAACAAAGGCGCAATATAAACCGCCAGCTTTTGAAATTCGAGTGGCGATCGCAAATAAAGTTGACTCGCTCACTATTGGCTCTTCAACTGAGGCATACATTATGACTAATAATGGCAAGGTGTTGCGAAGTCTTCCGGCTGCTCAAGCTTTCAATGCCATACCCAACTCTTCAAATATTATTATTGGTAACGAACAGCTACCAAACGCTGTGTGGATTTACCCAACTAAAGGCGGTGCTGTTTACGTCGGCGATCGCTGGTATAGAGGAAAATTATTATTAACCGTTCAAGAAAATAAACTGCTAGCTGTCAATAATGTGAACTTGGAGCAGTATCTTTCAAGTGTGGTTGGAAGTGAAATGCACCCAACCGCGCCGATGGAAGCACTCAAAGCTCAAGCGATCGCTGCTCGTTCTTATGCTTTGGTACACTTAGTTCGTCCTGCTAGTTCCTGGTATAACTTGGGTAATACCCAGCGCTGGCAAGTTTATAAAGGCATGAATAGCGAGTACAACACCAGTCATGAAGCTGTCAAACAAACAGCAGGACAGTTCCTCAGTTACAAAGGCGGAGTTGTAGAATCTTTGTATGCTGCTACAGACGAAATTGTGGCTCAAGCTCACGGTGGAATGGGGATGAGTCAAACAGGAGCTTATAAGTTGGCAGCCCAAGGCATGAGTTATACCCAAATTCTGGGATACTACTATCCTGGCGTTCAAACTGCAAGACTTCCTTCCCAGCGTTGATACTACCTACCCCTAACCCCTCAGTTACCCTCGTAACCAGGCTCAGCCTGGTTACGAGTATAGAAATGCAGAGCATCCCTAAAATCTCATGCTTAGTCAAAGCCGCAACAGAGTTACAGCAATTTTGCCAGAGAAGCAGACATCCACATCGCTTCCCTTGGTGCGATCGCGCTGGGCATAATCCCCCACATAATAAAAGTTGTCGCCTTCAATGCGGTAGTTAACTGGTAACGGTTGCGTACAAGGTTGACAAAACACCACTTCCGGATCGGGATCTCCTGGTAGCAGATGAGGTAAATTTACATTCCAGTATGTCCCAGGTTCAGGTGGACGATTGAGTAAGTCAGCTAAAACGCCAGCCGTCCATCTCGCCGCCACATCCCAATCTACATTGCGTTTGCCTTTACGATAGTGGGAAATGGCAATTCCTGAAATGCCATGAAAAGCAGCTTCTCGCACAGCTGCAACTGTACCAGAAATATAAACATCAGCGCCCATATTACCCCCAGCGTTGATGCCTGAAAGTACGTATTTGACATCTTGACAAATATGTGTAATCACAATGCGAGTGCAATCAGCGGGAGTGCCAGCGATCGCATACTCATTATCACTGCGCCGCTGGACGTGAATCGGTCGAGTTGTGGTGACTTGATGGCTACAACCAGATAAATGATCTTTGGGAGCAGCAATAATAACTTTTTTACCGTTTACAGCTTTAAGGAGCGATCGAATTCCAGGCGCGTCTATGCCGTCGTCATTGGTTAAAATTAACGTCATAAATTTTTCTTAGTAGGCTGGTATGGACGCAACCGACAATACTGATTTTCCAGCATATCTGCAAATAGACGATTTACTGCAAAATTTGTATGTTCATACCGCAACGCACCTTAAGGAAAATTCAAGGCATTCAAATCTTTCTCACTCACAATTCGGGCGATCTTTTCTAGAGATTTGCTTAGTGTGCCGCGACTCTACCCCAACCTGAGATAAACCAATACCGGATTAGTGCTAGTATCGCCGCTGGGAATGGAGAGTGCGGCAGGGTTTGTCAGAGTTGGAGTAAGTCGCTCATTTTTTAACTAAAGTAGAATTGCCTATGTCAAATCAATGTACATTAATCCTTCAAGTTCAAGTAGATGGCATGAATTGAAACAATGTACATTGACTTTCACGCTTATATCTACTTTCTAGTTGCTAAAAGCATTCTTGATATTGTCAACAGTGCGTTCAACAGCATTCATTGACTTGTCTACTGCTTTTTCAGTCCTTGCCGCATCTTCCTCTGCTCTTTTCTCAATTCGATCTCTATCTCTTAAAGCTTTGCCCTCAACGAAAGTACCTTTGTCATCAGCTCGATCGACTTTAGAGGCATTTTTATTTGCAGTTTTCTCAACTTTATCTGCCGTATCGCGGATCAAATTCTTGGAGCCTTTAGCAACTTCATCGGCTGCCCCTTTAACTCGATCGCCCACGTCTGCCGCTGCGATTAAGTTAACATTAGGAGCCGCCACTGCTGCCGCCAGTGAGAAAAATGCCCCTTGCCAAATAAAGGCGATCGCTGATAGACAAAACACAGTTGTAGCCAGAAAGCGTCCTACAGTCGAAAACGTTTTGATCGAATAATTGAGTTTCATACAATACAATTGCCATGAAATGAAAGCATACTATTCTTACTTCATCTGGCTATTGGTTAAATCGTTCTCTAGATAGAGGTTTTTCTACCATAAATTATTAGACAAATTCATGATTTTGAGAAGAAAAATGTGGCGGTTTTAGTATTCGCCTCCCTTGCCCTTGTCTACCATTTGGGCAGTCTGAGAACACTGTATGCGCGCCGCGCTCCTGCTATCAGCCCAGACAGAAAACCTGTATGGAATTAGCACTGCTATCCCTGCTCGAAAGGGCGATCGCAATCATGTTGGTAAAAGCTTTCCATAATTCGCTCTTTTTTTAAATTAACAGCAGATTGGGTATTGTTTGATTACAAGACGTTGAGAAGAGGCATTCTCATAACCTATGAGTGCTAAGTTTTACTCTAGCGAAACTCTAACGAAAATAAGTAGAGTAAACTCAAACGAAACAAATTTTTTGGATAGCGGCATGAACCAGGTTGCAAATAAACTTAGCCTGCAAGAGTTTCTATCTTTGCCACAAAGCAGCGAGCGCTATGAATTTGTTGAGGGGCAACTCAAGCCGAAAATGTCACCAAAATATAAACACGCTAGCTCTCAAGGTCGGTTATTCCGGTTGTTGGATGAATGGTGCGATATGAGTGGCTCTGGTCGAGTATGTCCAGAGTGGGGGGTTGTTTTGCGACGAAAGCAAGAAGACTGGGTTCCGGTCCCCGATCTAACTTATGTCTCTTACAAGCGGCTATCCCAAGAGTGGGAATCAGATGAGGCTTGTCCAGTCTTGCCAGAACTAGTGATAGAGATAATCTCTCCCGGTCAAACATTTGGGCCGATGACACAGAAAGCTACTGATTATTTATTAGCTGGAGTTGACCGAGTATGGGTAGTAGATACTCAAGCCCAGTCAGTCACAATTTTTCAACTCGCCTCTTTGCCTCAAACATTTTGGAGCGATGAGACGATAGAAGATTCGCTACTCCCAGGTTTTGAGATGCGTGTTTCACGCCTGTTTACTAAAAAAGGAGAATGACAATTAGTGCCATCTCGCAGTTCTGACAAATGCAGACAATGCAGCAAGCTCTCGTTGGAGCAGGCATTGCAACAGCATGGGGACTTGGGGACGGCTGCTGGAATGGAGAACCATATTACAAGCGCCGCACCTATTACCGTCATCGAGATCGCTATAACCGCAGCCGCTGCCTCAAATATATAGGAGAGAAGCAGTCAACTGCTCAACTAGGCTCAATTTCAATCCCCGCTATCCCTGCCGTTGTGATTTACTTTTATCGACCGCGTAAGAATGAGCCGCTTCACGCGCTGGGGATAGAGTTATGGGTGGGACAGCTTTTAAAAGCAACTCAAAAGCCAGTTCACACTTTGGGTTGAACTGAGCGCACTGGGCAAGGTGGGACGGGGCTGGGATTGGCAATAGTGCAGAAACTGGTAGAACAGTTAGGCGGACAGATCCGCGCTTCGAGTCAAGCTGAGCAAATAACTTTCACAGTTGCGTTCCCCAGTCTCGCTTCTGGAGAGTCCTTCGAGTCGAGATCCGTGTAAGGGCGATCCAGAGCGATCGCCCTCTTGCTATTGAATCATGTTACCAAAAGAGCGATAACTTCGTTTAAGCAAAGCTTATGCCGTTGAGAGTAAACTTATTGCCCAAATAAGCACTTTAACTGAACCTCCCCCGAACTTTAGTTCTGGGGTTCCCACTGCCCGACCCTAACGGGCGGGATATCCTTTTCCAGGCTCTGGCGATACAGCTACAGCATCCTGGCTCTTAGATACTTTAGTGAAAGACTCTGCGGCGACCCGCTCTATCTTCGGGCAACTTCCGCTCGTAAGAAGGCAGAAGCCCTCTAATCGCAGGTTGTTTTTCAGTTGCAGTTCTCTCGCTGCGTCACTCGCCCGGATGTCCCATCCGGGCGACAACGCGCAGCGACCGCCCACAAGTGCGATTCCACACTATGCCAAGCATCGAGTACTTGGCTCACCTGGAGAACGTTGATGTCGGAATCTATATATTTAGCTAAAAATGCTGAATACAAGTCTCTTTGGGCAACAATCCCGCACTCGCATTCATGCACTATTTGACTTAGCTTTTTCTTCTTGACCCGACCGCACTGACAAGTCTGAGACAGCTTGGTATTGTACGTGGGAAATTCAACTACCTTGCCGCCAGCATTTTCAGCTTTGCGTTTGAGGTGAGTAACAAACATCCCCGGCGCACGTCTACCTACAGACTTGCCATATCGCTTTTGAAACGCTTTATAAGACAGCTTTTCTAGTTTGAATACATTCCCTTGCTTCAAAACTGAATTTACTAATTCTCCATGCAAACTTTTGCGGTGAGCGGCCACTTTTCGCTCCAAATTAGCTTTGGAATTTCTCACTTTTGAATAGGTTTTAGAGTTGTTCCATTTCTTACTACCTTTCTTCACCGTCCCATTAGGGTTGTAGTTATTTAGGTTATTAGCACGGCGAGATCTGTCCATTCGTCGCTGAAGTTTTCGGATTTGTCGATCCTTAAGTTCTAGCGAAGCTGCAAACTGTTGAAGGGACACTGTGCTATCTGCGACAACTGCAATAGTTGACGGCCCCAAGTCAACGCCTACCTCCCCAACGCCTAAAATGTCTTTAGGTTTCCTAAATGGCATCCCTTCACATACAAGTTGAGCGTAAAACAAGTTTTTTCCATTTCGCTTGCGCCGCACCAATCGCACGTACTTGATCCTGTTTGAAAGTCCGTGAATTATTACAGTAGAGTAATCTTTAATTAATGCTGCAAGTTTAAGAGCGCTCCACTCTACTCCTTCGTTAAGCCAACGAATTCCAGCAGTATTAGATTTGCTTTCCACTGAATCCATCTGATTAAAGCTTTTAAACCGTACTCTTTTGGCGCGTCCAAATAAAACTCGCTCCGCTGCTAGATATGCCCTAGTCGCGATCTTCTGTCCTGTGTGAGCGTCGATGTGGTCGCCAATCCAACTATGGCGGATACGAGTCCCGTAGGCTTGAATGGCATAATCAGAAAAATTCCACTGCACTCTAGCTTGCTTGAATAGTATTGCCCGTTCTTGCTTTTTCGGTTTGAGGGAACGAGCTTTGTTGTGTGCCTTGGATTGCCGAATCAGATCCACCCGCCGCATTGCTTCTCCAAGGCAGGCATTATACATCTGTCGCGCTGCTTCGAGTCTAGATAACAAAACCGCCTCCTGCTGTGGAGTTACCTTTATCGGGATTTCGCACACCATAGAGACGGTTTTCTTTTGACTCGTCTTTTTCATCACTAAGATTTATTAACGCAAAATTATCCTAGGCATATTGTATTGAATTTATACAATACTGAGCGGCGAATAAATTCGCCAGCACCCTTATCCCCATATTTGAAAACAGGGGCTTGCGGTTGCGTCTTTTCGGTCAGACTGAGTTGAACCACCCTGATGAAAATTAATTCAGAAATGCTTCTATGGAATCCTGAAATATATATCCACACGGTCAGGTATAGATTTCTGAAATCCATCAATATATGTCTAAGTGCTGATGTAAGTTATGCAATTTTAAGTGTATCGAATTATATAGCTTATTGTTAATTTTGTAACAACTTTATGAGTTCTTCATACTGGCTGGCTCAAAGTTTGCCCGGCACAAGATTGTCAATTAGGCTTTCTAAATAATTTTGTAGTATTTTTTGGAAAAGATAGTTTTAAAGGCAGTACCATGCTATATTTGCGCAATCAAATTTTTACCGGGAGAAAATACCTCCAACGTTTGATTCTGGGGCTAGTTTTGATGATTCTGGCATCTGGGTTGGTAGCTTTTCCAGCCAGCGCCACAGGTGTGTATGAAATACCACAAATTTCAGCTCGCGATCGCTCTTGGGTAATCGATCGCGCAGAAGTCATTAGCCCAGTCAACGAACGTAAGATCGGCAACGAGCTAGAAAAATTAGCAGCAGCTACTGGTAACGAAGTCAGATTTGTTACCGTTCGCCGCCTCGACTATGGTGAAACTCCTGAAAGTTTTGCCAAAGCACTGTTTGAAAAATGGTTTCCTACCAAAGAAGCGCAAGCTAATCAAACTCTACTAGTAATAGACAAGGTTAGCAACAACACAGCCATAGTTACGGGCGAAAAAGTCAAGTCATTGATGAGCGATGAAATTGCTGACAGCGTTGCCAACGAAACATTGGTAGCACCACTGCGCCAAGGGGAAAAATACAATCAGGCATTTCTAGATACAAGCGATCGCTTAGTTGCAGTATTATCAGGCGAACCAGATCCAGGCCCGCCACAAGTAGCAACAGTAGCTGTAGAAAGCACATATAAAACTGCTGAAGAAACCGACAAAGGCAACGCAACTGTTTGGGTTGTGGGATTATTATTAGCTGCCACCATTATTCCTATGGCAACTTACTACCTGTACGCCAGGTAGTAATAGTAAGCGCGAAAAGTATGAAGCGTGAAGTGTGAAGGATGAAGTGTGAAAAATTTCAGCCTTTATCCTTCATCCTGAGCGCTTTCATCCTTTTCCATTACCCATTCTAGTCTTGAACATATTCTTGTCCATTCAATAATGCAATTTCAGCCCGGACAAATTCCCGCCCCAAATAAGCAGCGTGATCTAAGCGGGTGACTGGAGTGGCGACTTGCTCAAAAATTTCTACACAAATTTCTTTTGCTGTTCTGCCTCGATAAACTTGGGTATGAGTCCGTTCTACCTTGCCTCGTACTGGAATTGGTTTCCCTGTATCTGGATCGACAGCTAAACCACGCTCATTAATTGTATTTGTGAAATGTTTAGCGCAAATCAAACCAGCTTCCCGATCCAAATAAATAATGAAATATCCTTCTGGATCGAGGTCAATATGACGCTTAGAAAGTTTATCATCAATTGCCGTCAAGTCTTCAAGCATCCGAGCCATAATTAATTCAGAAATAAACTTTTTTTACTAATTGTTCACCATTTCTTAAATTCTAATTCCTTCTTCGTTGCTTTATGTCTTCTCAGCCTTGAGTGGTTCATTTTTAGATCTCAGAATCACGCTGACTAAAAGGCAAACCCTGATTAATCGCATCAATTTCCTGCTGTTCTAATTCATTCACCTCATTGATATAAGAATGCAGGATTTGACTAAAACGACGATTGTAAAAGCGGTGCAGACTGTGATTAGGAGTAGCGGGAAAACCGCGCCGTTTTTTATGACGACCACCTGCACCGGGATCAAAAGTTTGAATGCCATTGGCGATCGCCCACTCAATTGGCGTGTAATAGCAAGCATCAAAATGCAAACTGTCTATTTCTTGAAAACTACCCCAATAGCGACCATATAGTTTATCACCTTTAGTCAAACAAAACGACATTCCCATCGGTTTTTGCGCATCTTCCTGGTTATAGGCAGCAACGAACAACACCCGATGACGATAATTAGCGTATAACTGCTCGAAAAACCGCTTAGTTAGATATTTGCTCCCCCACCAGCCAAATTTGTCACAAGTATCAGCGTAGAAGCTGTACATCAAAGGAAACAGCGACTTAGGAATCTCATCCCCAGTCAGCGTTTGCATTCTTAAACCAGCTTTTTCTACTGCTTTGCGTTCCCGTTTGATATTACGGCGCTGATTAGCGTTGAACGCTGTTAAGTAATTATCAAAACTCTCAAAACCGAGATTCTGCCAGATGTAGCTGTGGTGTAGCCAAGTTTTAAAGCCATGACGTTCTAACACGACTCGCCACTGAGGGTCTACGTAGAGGAAATGACATCCAGAAATGCGGTTGCGATCGCAGAAATTATCGATCGCCTGAACCATCAATCCTGTCAGTTCCTCCTCATCTTCTCCTGGGGCAATTAAAAATCTATAGCCTTCTGCTGGCGTAAATGGCGACATCCCCAACAGTTTGGGGTAATACTGTACTCCTAAACGTTGCGCCAAATCAGCCCACTGATGATCGAAGACAAACTCCCCGTAACTATGCCCTTTGAGATACAGGGGTGCAGCAGCAATCAAGGAGCGATCGCGCCATACTGTCAAATGATTCGGCAACCAGCCAGCCTTAGCTGTAGCGCTGCCAGAAGTCTCCATATTATTTAACCATTCCCACTCTAAAAACGGAGTAGCCAATGGTATAGCCAGAGCATCCCATTCAGCTTGAGGTACTTCGGCAATTTTGTTAATCCAGCTAACAGAATAACGAGGTTTGAGTTGTTCCACCATAAACTAGGGGCTAGGGACTGGGGGCTAGGGGCTAGGGATGAGGGGTGAGTCGCTTCGCTCAGTTTTAAACTTTAAGTTTGAAGTTTTAAGTTAAACGAGCGTTTTTTAACTTAAAACTTAGAACTTAAAACTCAAAACTATCAAGTCCCCTTGTCGCCTTGTCCTTAATTTAGGGTAGTCTAATCTTTTGGTCGTTGGAGGCGATAGTGTAAAAAGACTTCCCCATCCTTTGCTTGAACCGAAATCAGTTCCAGGCGTGGAGCCAGTGCCCAGTCGAATCCCATTCCTTCTACTGGTGTGGGAGAAGATGCCCCACCCAAAATCAAGGGGCAAACTGTTAACCAGAATTCATCGATTAAATCGGCTGCTAGCATGGAGGCAACTAATTGACCGCCGCCTAGAACTGCTAAGCGTTTCACCCCCAAACTTGCCAACTGTTGTAAAGCATCTGCCCAATCAATTGAGGAGTGAGGGAAGAAATCTCCTGACTCCTGATTCCTGACTCCTAACTCCTGACTCCTGATTCCTGACTCCTGACTCCTGACTCCTGACTCCTGACTCCTGACTCCTGACTTCTCTTCACAAACAATAATCCGCTCAAACTCCGGTCGTCCTTGCCAGCGCTTCGCTCCCACAGAGGTTGTCAGTAACCACCTGGGTACTGGTTGACTAAAGAACCGGAGTTGGGGATCGATGTTAGCTTCTAGGGAAACTAAAATTTGCACTGGTTGAGATGCTAATGAGAATTGTTTTCTTTGTTGCAGTAATTGGGGATCGGAAACCTTTATGGTAGTGCCATATGCACGGAGAGTACCAGCACCAAAGAGAACTGCATCAGCAGCAGCAATTTGTTGTTCTAGATGGGCTTTATCGGTTGGGGAAGAAAAGCGGGCAGGCGATCGCCCCGCATCAGCGATTTTGCCATCAGCACTCATTGCTAAAACCACTGTGGTGTAGGGACGATTTTTGCACTTATCAACCATTGCTTCTGTTTAGTCGCTTCTAGCTTAGTAATTTCAACTCATTAATAGTCAAAAATGCAACAACCACTATGGAATTTCGTTATAAAAATAGTCTGCCTTGACTTAAATAACGCGGCTGACAAGGCAGCCGATGCCAAAAGTAGCTAACTTTCATTATCAATCGAGATAAATTTAAGTGCCTTAGTGATGTCATAGTGGCTGGCTATTTTTCAGGGCAATCTCCTCCACTATTTTTTAGAAAACATCCCACAATAACAAGAATATTGTAGTTGTCCAGTTGACTTGATATAAATACAGTAAATTTTTAAGTTAATGTTTATACATAATTTTTCAATGATTCATTAGCCCTTGTTTTTAGTCAAGCTAGATGCGTAAGTGAAAAAGATTAATTCTGAAACGGGGAAACTACTTTAGTGGAAAAAACGATTTAGCAGGAATATCTGGAAAGCTGAAACGAAGCTTGGTAGATCTCAATAAATCAGGCATAAGATAGATGTACTCTCCTCACCAGCTATTATTTCTAACTAGTGAACAAATGCTCGATTTAGCCAATAACTTGGCAAGGAAATACAATTGGGATTTGCATCTATCTAGGGAGAGATTATATGGCTAAGCCCGGTCAGTCCTCTTTTCGCCGCGTCTTGCTATCGAAAATATTGGTGTTGAGCGTACCAGTTTTATTGATCGGGGAGACGATAACCTTTATGAAGGCTCGCTCTAGCCTGCTGGAAACTGCTCGGTGGAATTTAACCGAAAGCGCAGTGAAAAAGGGAGAGAACATTAATAACGAGATCGCGGCTTTGAAAACTAACTTGTTGATGGCAAGTCAAACAAGTGTTCTGCAAAAAAGTTCTGCTGGGCAAGCACAAAAATTTCTCGATGGGCTAGCACCACAACTGCCACCCCAAACTCAATGCCTGCAACTGACAAATATTCAAACGAGTAAACTTATCGCCAGTACCTGTGGCAACCAAAAGATTGACTCGGGCAACAGCTATTCAAGCTGGAAGAGTCAACTAAAGAGCGAAGATATATCACCTGAATGGATTGAAGTCAAGCCTGTGTTACCTAGATTACAGCGATCGCAGCATCAGGCAGACAAAGCAGGTACACAGCATCCCCAAGGTCAACTGCAATTACTTTTATCTGCGCCCGTATACAATAACGCTGGAAAACTAGAGTATGTCTTAAGCGTGCAGTCAGCTTTTCATCAAAAAGAAAGCGACCAACCAGGGTTGCTAGCAGGATCTACAGTAGTAATTGCTCAGGATGGCACGATTCTAGCGCATCCAATTCCAGAACGAGTCGGGCGAAATATCGCACGGGAATTAGATGCGCAGCGACTCAAAAGCATTATCACTCAGGCGATCGCAGGGAGAAAAGACTTCTTGCACTTGTCTTTCGACAAAAACGGCCCAGAATTACTGGCTGGTTATAACGTCATTCCTAGTCCCATCACCAATAAAAAGAGTAAGCATTGGATTATTCTTGCAGTCGCACAGATGGATAATGCTCTGTTTGGACTACAGGAAATTAAAGTAATTTTGATGGTGCTAACAGTAGGCTTGTTAGGAGCTAACCTCTTAGCAACGCTTTATCTAACTCGCGATCTAGCTAGACCCTTAGAAAAATTGAGAGATTATGCCCTCAATCTTCAAGGTTATCACGCAGCAGAGGAAGTACCGCACAACTTCCAAATCAGGGAAGTGGAACAACTAGCAGAAGCAATTGACCACATGATAGAGCGATTAAAAGCTTCAGCCGAGGAAATAGAAACCGCTTGGCAAGAAGCACAAGCCTCCAATCAGATGAAGAGTGAGTTTTTAGCCACAACTTCCCACGAGCTGAGAACTCCACTCAACGCTATTATTGGTTGTATTCGCTTGGTGCAAGATGGCTGCTGTGATGACCGCGACGAAGAATTAGAGTTTCTAGAACGAGCCGATGAAGCAGCAATTCACCTGCTCGGAATTATCAACGATTTACTAGATATTGCCAAAATCGAAGCAGGTAAACTTTCGGTAGTGATGGAACCGATCGATCTGCGGCAAATTCTCAAGGAAGTTATAAACCTCCAAACTGTGCATATTCAGCAAAAAGGTTTGCAGTTGATTGCTGCGATCGAACAAGAACCAATTCTGGTTAAAGCAGACCCAGCTAAGCTTAAACAAGTGGTGCTTAACGTAATCGGTAACGCCGTTAAATTCACTGACTCTGGCAGTATCAAGATCGAAACTCAAAGCAAGTCAAAAATAGATTCTGGCGATAATCACAGCACATCATGGGTAGTTGTGACTGTAGAAGATACAGGGGTGGGTATTGACCCAGCACAGCAGCATAAGTTGTTTCGCCCGTTTGTGATGGTAGATGGCACAACTACACGGAAATATGGTGGTACGGGCTTGGGGCTAGCCATTTCTCGTAACTTGATAGAATTGATGGGCGGTAGTATTACGCTTTCTAGTGCTGGCTACGGCAAGGGAACAACCGCAGAAATTACTTTACCCCTAATGGATATCTCATTGTTACCTACAGCGCCAACATCAGAGCAGCGATCGCATCACTTGCAGCCAGAGTCATCTCAAAGCTTTAGCAACGCTTGTGAAGTGTCTTTGCCAGAGTTAGATTTATCCCAACACTTAGAAGCATCGCCAGTATTTGATACACATCAGCCCTTTACCAAGAGCAAAGGTTGATGAAAATATCAAGTTAAAATTGCGATCGCATCCTGTTAATCAGCTTTACTCATGGCAAAAATACGTCTTCGCCCTATCAAAGCAACTACCAAACCCCGCGACGATCGCGATGATTACTTCTATGACCAACCAGGTAGTTTACCCGGAACCCTAAGCATTGAAGCAGATGCTACACCACCAGTTATTCTTTTATTTGACTACAACCAAACCGCTCTGACTTGCCAGGAATTAGCAACACCAGAAGAATGTTTTCCTTACCTAGATACCGATTCTGTTTCTTGGGTCGATGTGCAAGGCTTAGGTAGTGAAAATATCTTGCAACGACTCGGTCAGGTTTTTAAGTTGCATCCCCTCGTCCTAGAAGATATAGTTAATGTTCCTCAGCGTCCCAAAGTGGAGGAATACGAAGACCAGTTGGTGATTATTGCTCGTATGGTGATACCAAAAGAAAGCGGAGTAGGCTTTTATAGCGAGCAAGTGAGTTTTGTCTTAGGGGAACATTACCTGCTTACAGTACAGGAAGAACCAGAGCATGATTGCTTTGAACAAGTACGGATGCGCATTCGACACAATAAAGGTGTCCTGCGAAAGCAAAAAGCAGATTATTTAGCATATACGTTGATAGACGCGATTATTGATGGTTTTTTCCCGGTTCTAGAAGCTTATGGGGAATACATAGAGGATTTAGAAGAAGAAGTAATAACTAACCCAACTCGGCAAACGTTACAAAAGATCTATCGGGTGAGACGAGAGTTACTCACTTTGCGCCGTGCAATTTGGCCTCAACGGGATGCGATTAATTCTTTGATTCGGGATGGTAATGAACTCATCACCGATCACGTACACATTTATCTACGAGACTGCTACGATCATGCGGTGCAAGTTTTGGATATGGTGGAAACTTACCGGGAACTAACTTCTGGTTTGATGGATGTTTATTTGTCAGCAGTTAGTAACAGGATGAATGAAATCATGAAGCTGCTGACAGTGATTTCATCAATATTTATTCCCCTGACTTTTATCGCTGGGGTGTATGGTATGAACTTCAACACCGAAAAGTCACCCTGGAATATGCCAGAACTGAATTGGTATTGGGGTTATCCACTTTGTTTGGCAGGTATGGCTGCGATCGCTTTTGGATTGATTTATTTCTTTTGGCGGCGCGGTTGGTTTGAAAATTTTTCCACCATTCAGGATGAGGAAACTGAGGCAAATATACATAAATCTGCGATCGCAACTCCCCGATCTAAGCGGCGACGCAGTTAGGCGGATTACGTTGCCTATCCTTACCCATATAATTTGCCTAAAGCCAAACTTGGTTTTGTTTAAAACTAAGCTGATTTTTGTGAGCCAAATTTCTTTTTATAGTGCTAACGAAGTTAAATTTATCCCTTATTCAAAAACTCCAGATAACTATTGCCCAGTTCCTTGACTGCAAACTCATAAAACTGCTTACCATGTTCTGGTGTTGCTAAAGCTGGATTAGATCCCATTCTGCCATCGGGATATCGCTGGCGAAAGTCAGTTGCACCATAAATTTTATATCCCGATCGCACTTCTGGTGACAAAGGCGCTTGTTTGATCGCTTCTGGATAGACAAACTGAGTTACAGCAACTTCGCTAGGTGTGGCGTGGGAACCTTCTTGATTACCGTATAACTCCTGCGCCAACTTATATACAGAACCGCACATAAACCAGTTTCCCACCTGACATTGCACATTTTCGGCATTGGGAAGGTTCAAATCGGCAAGATGAGCGTAAGTTTCAGCAAAAGCGGCTTTGAGTGTGGCAATATTACCACCATGACCGTTAATAAAAAAGAACTTGGTAAACCCAGCCTTGGCTAAACAGGTTACATAGTCTTTAATCACCTGAATCATCGTGCTAGGTTTGAGGCTAATTGTGCCAGGAAAGGCGGTATGATGCAGTGCCATCCCTACGTTGATGGTGGGAGCAACGATTGCATTAATTTCCTCACCCACACCACGCGCGATTGCTTCTGCACAAATCGCATCTGTACCAATTAATCCAGTCGGGCCATGTTGCTCAGTGGAACCAATCGGCACAATAATACCTTGAGATTTTGCCAGGTAAGCTTCGACTTCAAGCCAGGTACTTAAATGTAGCAACATTATCTCATCACTTTTTGTCTTATTTAATTGATTATGCGCGATCGCAGGCTCAGAGCGATCGATCTATGTTTCTCTTGACGAGCGCGTTCTTTGCGTCTTTGCGGTAGCCTGCGGCAATGGCTATCGCGTCTACGTTTTAAATAAAACCACAACTCATCTAAGATTGCTATATGTTCAAAAGTCCCTTACGTTATCCTGGTGGCAAATCAAAAGCAATTCAAAAAATAGAAAACTACTTACCAAACAATTATTCTGAATATAGAGAACCTTTTGTGGGTGGAGGTTCTTTATTTATTTACCTTAAACAGAAATTTCCTCAGCTCAAAATTTGGATTAATGACTTAAATCAAGAATTATTTCTTTTTTGGAAAATTGCTCAATCTAATTTATTAGAGCTACTTGAAGCGGTGCAAAAGATAAAAACAACCCACACTGATGGGCGAGAATTATTTGAAGAATTAACTACAGTAAAAATAGAAGAATTCTCAGAGTTACAAAGAGCAGTTCGCTTTTTTGTTTTGAATAGAATTACGTTTTCGGGAACTGTAGAATCAGGCGGTTTTTCTCAAGAAGCTTTTCATAAAAGATTTACCAATTCATCAATAGAACGGTTGGTAAAATTAGGAGAAATTTTACAAGGAGTAAGAATTACTAATTTAGACTATAGCCAAGTTTTAGCAGCAGAAGGTAAGAATGTATTTATTTTTTTAGATCCACCCTATTTTATTGCTACGCGATCGAAGCTCTATGGAAAAGACGGTGATTTACACACCTCCTTCGATCATCAAAGGTTTGCTGCTTCGATGAAACAATGTCCCCACCAATGGCTAATCACTTATGATGACTCACCCATCATTAGACAAAATTTTACATCAGTAAATATGTTTGAGTGGGAAATGCAGTACGGTATGAATAACTACAAGCAGAGCGGTGCTGCAAAAGGAAAAGAGTTATTCATCACAAATTATGCAATAGAACAGGGGTTGGAAATCAACTCCGAAAATAGTGATATTGCTCCTATTCAACCTGCTCAACAGTTAAGCTTAGATTTGTCATTCTAAACTATTAGTAAAACTCAGCAGTAAGCTTGAATATCTTCACCACATCGATCTGCTAAATAACACAAAGCGCGAAAACGTAAACCAACTAATTGGTCATAGAAGGGATTTAATTTACACATAGGTGGAATATGCGCTACCTTGTGACCAAATAGGATGATATCGCGCTCAAAGGGACATTGAGCAGGAATCGATTTGGCGATAAATTTAGCTACTTGAGGATTTTGAATTTCAAATGAGTCGAGCCATTGACGTATAGGCTGCAAAAAGATTGTTGCAAGTTGAACTTTAGCTTTATTTAGCGATTTTTTACCTGCTAATACAGATAATAACGAGGCAGATAATACATTAATTGGAAGCACAGACATGATTCATTCCTCACACTGATTCAATTGTAGCAATTTAAGTATGCCGATCGCTACATATCAGCAGCAAAATACTTACTCAGATGCAATCGCACTATGAGTAACAAGCACTTAAGTTACTATCGCCGTGTATATGCAAGAGTGGCGATCGCTCTTAAAATTTCAGTCCAATTAAAACTATTTGTGGGCTAAATATAAAATAACAAATTAAAAGCAGAAAAGAGCCTTTTTAAAAAAGATAAATTGCTAATATCAATTATAGCAATTTTATATTTTTCATGTAGATACGTACTTATAGAAGCAACAGTATCTTGAGTGGTAATTTTTGCACTTAATGCAGTTTTTACTCTTACTTAAGTTACATTCTATTAGCAGTATTTTCTAGCAACAATGAAAGCATAGCGGAGCTATAAGATTAAATTGTATTATCGGTTACAAAAACACCTCGATTTAGCTTCAAAAGCTGCAATATCATAGCTATTAACAAAAAAAAGCTGTGTCTTTTACTACCGCATCCAACTACACTACTTGAAGCACGGTTATTCAAGCTGTATAGAAAATTGCTCATGCGTACCATATCTAGACAGAAGTCCAAGCTAGCCCTGATGTTTGGGATTTTCTTAAGTACGTTGACGCTGCTTGCAGTAGCGGTTAATGCCCAGGAAAGCGGTTTAGTTAGTTTGTTTACTCCCGTCAGGGTTGTGGTAAATTCCAGCTTCATTAGCCCACTAGATGAACTATTTGGCGATGTCGCGGTAGGCAAAGGAGTCTTCGTTGCAGGTAATACTGTCTTACGGGCAGAACCTGATACTAAAGTTTGCCTTGGCAACGAAACTAACTTTCAGGACAATATATTATTCTTGGCACGGCGAGGAATCCCATCTCCTGAATCTGAATGTGCGACGAAATCAAGTAGCACTGGAGAGCGAGTTAGCATCGCCCACCAAGCACTGATCGAAAATTCAAAAATTGGTAACTTCACTTTTGTGGGTTTCCGTTCCCGTCTCAACAACGTAGTGCTAGAGGACGGGGCTTTTGTGCTACATGGTGCTACCCTCTCTAATGTGCGTATTGGTCAAAATCGTTTAGTGCCAATTGGAGCAGTGATTACCACCCAAGCACAAGCTGATGCCTTACCACTGAAAACAGAGGATAATTCTGAATTTCAAAATGAGGTGCTAGAGGTAAATCGGGAGTTTGCCGAGAACTACAGCAAACTTTATGAGGAAGGGGGATTTGATGCGATTACGGGTGTTAGTGCTGCACCGAAAACCTCTTGGAATCCTGAACCAGTTAGCCCCACTTTAGGAGAAAATGTGCAAATCGATGAATTTGCTCGGATTGTTGGAGATGTGCGCGTAGGTAGCAACAGCGTTATAGAACCCATTTGGGATCTTATGCCTTGGCTAAGCGCTTCAGCATCAACCCTTATAAAGCAGAGATCGATCTTG
>QQTW01000153.1_pt1 | contig 38988 bp, 41 predicted proteins | sample 1904831 | NCBI WGS metagenome assembly QQTW01 (sample SAMN09435610, study PRJNA476489) | Subsurface metagenome, whole genome shotgun sequencing project.
AAGTCTAAATTGTATTCCCGCTCCAACCGCTCTTGGACGATTTCCATGTGCAGCAATCCCAAAAATCCGCAACGAAAACCAAACCCCATCGCGCTAGAGGTTTCTGGCTCGTAGTGTAAAGCCGCATCATTTAATTTCAGCTTTTCTAACGCTTCTCGCAAATCTTCAAAGCGATCGGCATCAATGGGGAATAAGCCACAAAAAACCATTGGATTTGCTTCTGTGTAGCCCGGCAATGCCTCTTTAGCTCGATTTCCCGCTAAAGTAATGGTATCCCCCACTCGCGCATCTGCTACGGCTCTAATTGAGGCAGCTAAATATCCTACTTCCCCGGCGTGGAGTTCGTCTACTTGTTTTTGGGTGGGTGAAAGTACACCTAATTCGTCAATCTCGTATTCTTTACCTGATGCCATTAAGTGAATGCGATCGCCTTTTTTTACCGTACCATCCATCACCCGGAAGTAAACAATCACTCCCCGGTAGCTATCGTAATAGCTATCAAAAATCAAGGCTCTAAGCGGCTGGTTTACGGTATCTTGGGGCGGGGGTACGCGCGCAACGATAGTTTCTAGTATTTCAGCAATCCCTATCCCTTCCTTCGCCGATGCTAAAATTGCTCCGCTACAATCAAGCCCAATAATTTCTTCTATTTCTCCTGCTACCCGCTCTGGCTCGGCTCCAGGTAAATCAATTTTATTTAAAACGGGGATAATTTCTAGGTTATTTTCTAAAGCTAAATAAACATTCGCTAGTGTCTGCGCTTCTACCCCTTGAGACGCATCTACTACTAATAACGCCCCTTCGCAAGCAGCTAAACTCCTCGATACTTCGTAAGAAAAATCTACGTGTCCGGGGGTATCAATTAAATTCAAAACGTAAGTCAGCCCATCTTTGGCTTGGTAACTCATCCGCGCCGCTTGCAGCTTAATTGTAATGCCGCGTTCGCGTTCGAGATCCATATTGTCCAAAAACTGCTCTTTCATTTGCCTTTGCTCTACCGTGCCAGTAGTTTGCAGCAAGCGATCAGCAAGAGTTGATTTTCCGTGGTCGATATGGGCTATAATAGAAAAATTGCGTATTTGCGCTACGGGAACATCAGTCATACTTTTTAATTTAGCGGCAACAAAGTTAAGAATTGAGCATACTTAACGCATTTTAATCCTTTCTGCCGAACTAAAGATGGCTAAGTCATCAAGAAGAAAATATCAGCTTTCTCTAACTATCTAGGAGCGATTGAGTTAAATTGCCGTTGCAAACAGATAATTTTTATAGATTTAACAGCAGTTTGATGTAACAATTTTCTTAAGCCTTGTTATTGTAGAGACTACTATATAGTCCAGTTTGGCGATCGCGGCGACTGCTAAAGTAATTATTAAGTATATAAAATCTAAGATATAGGCAAAAGCCTCACAACACATTCATGAATGAAAATAGCATTGATTCAAATTCTTTCGATGATAAAGTAGAAATTTCTATTCAACTTGATTCGACGTTACTAGACCAATTACAGCACTTGACAAAAGAGCCAAGCAAAGTAATAGAAGTAGCAATTCGTCAATGGCTGCGGGGCGAAACCCAACGAGATGATGAACTCACTCGTACTATTAGCCGCACGCCCGTACCCCCTCGCGGCGAATGGAATGATTAAAAACCACAGAAAAAAAGTTTTGTTCCTGGTTGCTTATTATAATTACTAAGCTAATACTTTTCAGTTTGCTGAATTTTGTGCCAAACTCGAAGCAAGAATCAATTAATCTTATTAGCTGCTTGTTTATAAAAAGCCTGACAAATGAGTGCGTATGCTAGTTCTGAGCCACCCACAGCAATCGATAAATTAGAATCTAGTGCGGAAGATAGCTGTGGGCTACAAGTTCTAGGTTCAGAATTAACTTTTACCCAGGAAGCAACCGGAAAATACCTGTCTTTCTATTGGCAGCAAGCGGAAACTTATGGATTGACTGCGGAGCAAGTAATTGGGAAAACCTTAAATGAAACTTTTGCTCCTGTAGATGTAGCTGCCTATTTGCAACGAGTACAGCGAATTTTGGCAAGCATGATGCCCGAACACTGCCGATGCTTGTTTAGATATCAGCAAAAATTATGGAGCTTTGAATTAGTTATTAGTCCCGTTCCCTCTGCCAACAAGTCAACCGTAGTTTTAGTTATGGGGCGGCAATTAGAATCCCAAACTACAGGTTTGGCAATCAATTTCCAAACGGTTAGTAACCAACAGTCAACTACAATAGCTGCGGTTGAATCAAAAAAACTACTGATTCATATTGCCCGAAATATCCGCAGAACTTTAGACTTAAACACGATTTGGCAGCAAACCGTTGATAGTTTGGGCGAAGCTTTGGGTGTAAGTCACTGTATCGTTTGTGCTTACACAGAGAAGTCCCAATTAGTCAAAGTAGTAGCTGAATGCAGGCAAATAGCCGTGCGCTCGATGGTGGGCAATGAAATTTTAATTACTGACGATGCGGGATTTAGTCAAGCACTCAAAACCTTAGAGCCTGTAGTCGTAGACCAAATAGACAATCCTTCGTTCCAACAGTCGCTACTTGTAGTTGCAACTTATTATCAAGGCAAGCCAAACGGACTAATTAGTTTGAGGCAGTGCATTCGTCTACCATCGCCACCCAACGGCGAAAACCATCAAAAAGCAACTCCTCCGCGTCAGTGGACGGCGGATGAAGTAGAATTAGTGCGCGAAGTAGCAGAGCAGGTAGGAACGGCGATCGCTCATGCTACTTTATATAAGGAACTAGAAGAAGCTCGCCAGCAAGCAGAGGAAGCTTCAAGGCTCAAAAGCGAATTTTTGGCAAATACTTCTCACGAAATTCGCACGCCCTTAAATGGGATGTTGGGCTTTTTGAAGCTAATTCTCGAAGGAATGGCTGACGACCCCCAAGAGCAAGAAGAATTTATTAAAGAAGCTTACGGTTCAGCTATTCACTTACTGCATATCTTGAACGATATATTAGATATCGCCAAGATTGAAGCGGGCAAAATGGAGTTAGAACTTGGGAGAGTCAAGCTTGACGAATTGCTAAGTCATGTAGAGAATTTTACTAAGCCTCAAGCGGAACAAAAAAACTTAAGCTTTTTAATTCAAAAACCCGATACGGCGGACGAAATAATTGTTTATGGCAACTACAAGCGACTGCTGCAAGTAATGCTGAATTTAGTTAGTAATGCTCTCAAGTTTACTGATGAAGGGGGAATTACTATTAGCGCTGATGTCGTCCGCAAAAAAGTTATATTCCAAAACCAAGCCCTCCCCGGTATAGTCAAAGTCCGCGTTGTAGACACGGGGATTGGAGTGTCTTTAGATAAACAAGAAAAACTATTTCAAACTTTCAGTCAAGTAGATGGTTCGCTCACCCGTCCCTATGGCGGTACGGGTTTAGGACTGACGATATCGCAAAAGCTTGTAGAAGCCATGGGCGGCGAGGTATATTTCTTTAGCATGGGCGAAGGATTAGGTTCTACGGTAATGTTTACTGTACCGTTATATCAAGAACCTGTAATGTCGTCCGCGCCCGTAGATAATTCCCACGAGCAGTAGTTAATTTTCTTACTTATTTGAAAATTTTTTGCTGATTAAATAGATAAAGTATTTGCAGTTCTTGCTTTTACAAGCTTAATTCCCAGGATTTTTTGTAAAGCGAGGTAAACAATAGTAATATTTATAACAATTTAATCTATGATGAGCTTTTAGATGCCATCAAGGGTCTGAAAATTACTACTAATTTAGTTTAACTATGAAAATTAATCTTTGTAATTACGGCTTATTTGTTACTTTTGTTTTGCTGTTTTCTGGCTGCAATCAAGCACAAAATAACACAACTACAAATACCTCCGCAACTACTACTTCATCCAACCCTATTGCGATTGGAATTGCTGTAGCGCAAACGAGTAATGTAGCATTGCTCGGTCAAGAGCAAGTAGCTGGAGTAAAAATTGCCGAAAAATATTTTAATAGTAAGGGTGGCATTAATGGCACACCAATAAAAGTAGTATTTCAAGATACCGCAGGCGATGAAACAGGAACGATTAATGCTTTTCAAACCCTCATTACTAAAGACAAAGTTGTCGGTATAGTTGGGCCTACTCTTTCCCAACAAGCCTTTAGTGCTGACCCCATAGCTGAAAGAGCAAAAGTTCCCGTTTTAGGACCTTCTAATACTGCTAAAGGAATTCCGCAAATTGGTGAATATATTGCACGGGTTTCTGCTCCAGTTTCTATCGTAGCTCCTAACTCCGTTGCTGCCGCTTTAAAAATTAATCCTAAAGTTAAAAAAGTTGCCGTATTATATGCACAAAATGATGCGTTTAGCAAGTCAGAAACAGAAATTTTTCAGCAAACTGTTAAGGAGAGAAAGTTAGATTTAGTCACCGTCCAAAAGTTTCAAACTACTGATACCGACTTTCAGACCCAAGCTACAAATACCATTAAGTTACAACCAGACTTGGTAATTATTTCGGGTTTAGCCGCCGACGGTGGTAACTTAGTTAAGCAACTGCGAGAACTTGGCTACAAAGGTTTAATTATTGGCGGTAACGGGATGAATACATCTAATGTATTTGCTGTTTGCAAAGCCCTTTGTGATGGCGTACTGATTGCTCAAGCTTACAGTCCCGAACATTCGGGAGAAATTAATAATGCTTTTCGCACGGCTTATCTAGAGCAATATAAAAAAGAACCGCCTCAATTTAGCGCTCAAGCTTTTACGGCAGTTCAAGTGTATGTAGACGCTTTAAATGCTATGGATAAAAAGACAAAGATTAATGGTTTACCAATAAATCAACTGAGAACTGAATTAAACAAACAGTTGTTAGTAGGAAAATATCAAACACCTTTAGGAGAGATAGCTTTTACTCCAGAAGGTGAGATTGTTCAAAAAGAGTTTTATGTGGCCCAAATTGATATGAGCGCGGACGGAAACAGTGGAAAATTTGCTTTTATAAAGTAGTTTTACTATGGATTTAACCTTATTTTTGCAATCATTTTTAAATGGGTTGTCTATAGGTAGCGCTTACGCTATTTTTGCTTTGGGTTATACTTTAGTATTCTCTATTTTGGGAATTATTAATTTTGCTCATGGCGCAATCTTTACTCTCGGCGCTTACTTTACTTATGCTTTGATGGGTAATGCTTTTGGCTTTAGCGGATTGCTGACAAATTTCGCTTTACCTCTACAGTTACCTTTTGCGATCGCTTTGATGCTTGGTAGTATAGTCGCTGGATTGGTAGGAGTTGCCGTCGAACGTTTAGCTTTTCGTCCTTTGCGAAAAAAAGGCTCCGATCCGTTATTAACGGTTGTTTCCAGCTTGGGTGTAGCGGTTGTAATTGTTAACTCAATTCAATACTTAGTAGGGGCAGAAAGCTATACCTTTCCCGCAAATACCTACGGAAACCTTCCTCCAGCAATTAACTTTGGAACGGCAACAAACCCAATTCCAATTCGTACTGTTCAGGTAGTAATTTTTGGTGTATCTGTAGTAGTCGTCATCCTGCTTACCTACTTTATTAATCGCACAAAACACGGCAAAGCAATGAGTGCGATCGCCGAAGACGCAACTACGGCTAGTTTACTAGGTATTAACAGCGATTTCTTTATTGTCGGAACTTTCTTCGCAAGCAGTTTTTTAGCGGGACTGGCGGGGACGTTAGTGGCTTCTAGCGTCAGTATTTCTGGTCCCTTCTTTGGCATCAATTTTGGCTTAAAAGGTTTAGCTGTAATTGTGCTGGGGGGACTGGGGAGTATTCCGGGGGCGGTATTGGGGGGATTATTAATTGGACTAATTGAAGCATTTGTCCCTGCCGATTACTCCGCTTACAAAGATGCGGTTGCCTTTGCGATATTATTTATTATGCTTGCAAGTCGCCCCCAAGGATTGCTAGGACGGCGTTTAATCCAAAAAGTATGACATTAATTTTAACTAATGATGATGGTATAGATGCGCCAGGAATTCGAGCGCTGATCAAGGCTGTAGAAGGAAAAAAACTCATCGTCGCTGCCCCTAGAGATCATTTTTCCGGCTGCGGACACCAAGTGACGACAACTAAAGCCATAAACGTTCATCGCCGCTCAGAATCGGAATACGCGATCGCAGGCACTCCCGCCGATTGTACGCGCATTGCTTTATCTCACCTATGTCAGGACGCTTCTTTTGTCCTTTCAGGTATCAATGCTGGGGGAAATATGGGCGCAGATGTTTATATCTCTGGTACGGTAGCGGCGGTGCGAGAAGCGGCTTTTCACGGGATTCCAGGGATTGCTGTATCGCGCTATCTCCAAGGAAAAAAAAATGTAGATTGGGATACTGCCGCTAGATGGACTAAAAACGTTTTAGCCGATTTAATGAATCGCTCCTTAGAAGTCGGAACTTACTGGAATGTAAACTTGCCTCACCTAGAACCTGGAGATCCCGACCCCAATATAGTATTTTGTCAGCCGTGTACTCAGCCGCTACCAGTCAATTATCGCCAAGAAGGTGATGATTACTACTATGTGGGGAAATACGCCCAACGCGATCGCATTTCTGGCACGGATGTAGATGTTTGTTTTGCTGGAAAAATCGCTGTAACTCAGCTAAGACTATAGTTGAGGACAAAAAGGTGCGATCGCACTATGCCTTAGAGCGAGTAGACTTGAAAAAGTGTTTAATACAATTCATGAGCGATTTTCCTTCTTCTCAAGTCGATCCTCAAATAGAGCCAAACAAGTTTGTAGAACCGCATTTGCGCGCAGCACCGCCTTTAAAAATGGTAGAAACAGCTTTTTTAGCTAGTGCGGCAAGTTTGATTTATTTTATTAATTATTATTTTCCCCTTGGCCCTTTACTACAAATATTTTTTCCCGTACCTATTGCCTTACTTTACCTGCGTTGGGGCAGTCGAACGGCTTGGATGGGGGCTTTAGTTTCGGGATTGCTGCTTTCGGTACTCATGGGCCCTACTCGCAGCATTGTTTTTGTTGTGCCTTATGGGTTGATGGGCGTACTATTAGGCGCAACGTGGAAACGCCGCGCCCCTTGGGTGGTTTCTATTGGTTTAGCAGCTTTATTAGGTGCTTTTGGGACATTTTTTCGTTTGTGGTTATTGCTAGTTTTATCGGGGGAAGATATTTGGGTATACTCCATCACTCAAGTAACAAATTTACTAGAATGGATATTTCTTAGAGCCGGATTATTAGCTCAACCTAGCGTGGTTTTGGTAGAAGCGATCGCTATTGGTGTTGTATTCCTCAATAATATTATTTACTTATTTGCCGTACATCTTGCCTGTTGGTTTTTGCTCGATCGTTTGGGCAATCCCATTCCTCGTCCTCCCCGTTGGGTACAAGTTTTAATGGATTATGAAGAATAACGCCCTAGGAGTTGAGGTGTATATTTTTCCTACTTCCTGCTATTTATGATTCGCGTTTACACTCAACTAGCCCAAGGGACGCAGTGGTTGCAACGCTATCGCGGTAGCAAGCCAGTATTCGCCTGTGTTTTGGGATTTACGGAAACTGGTTTAATTCCAGGAATTTCTGCGGCGGGTGCAACTCCTCGCGATCGCCAGTATACTTGCCTTGCGGATGCGGAGTTTTTGTACAACGGAGTGCAACCAAATCCTCAATACCCTTTACCCCCCCTCCATGCTGGCGCTTCTCCGGTACTAATTTCTCGCGCGGTAGTTGAAGCGCTATCTCTACCAACTTTTTTATTTAATGCCGGATTACCCCAGCCGCCGACTGTTCCTTCGATAGATTTGGGCGGTACGCCTAGTAAGTGTTTGCGTCAAGGCTGCGCTTTAGAATTAAAAACCGTGCAACACCTCCTAAAGCAAGGTCTGATTTGGGGTAAAAAGCTGGCACAAATGTCACCAAAGGGCTATGTAATTATTGGTGAATGTGTAGTTGGCGGAACTACAACCGCGCTTGCTATTTTGACGGGTTTAGGAGTTGCAGCGACAGGAAAAGTTAATAGCAGTCATCCAGTTTGCAATCATGTTCAAAAAGAGGAAATAGTAGAAGCCGGACTAAAACAAGCAAAACTATTATTAGGAAAAAATGCTTTTAGCGATCCGCTCCAAGTAGTAGCTTCCGTCGGCGATCCCATGCAAGTTGCCGTCGCGGGTATGGCAATTTCCGCCAGCCGCTATGGCGGGGTTTTACTAGCTGGAGGAACTCAAATGCTTGCAGTTTATGCTTTGATTCAATCTATAGTCAAAGCTTACGATTTAACTTGGCAACCCACTCAAGTTGTAGTTGGCACTACCCGTTGGGTAGCGGAAGATCCTACAGGAAATACTGTTAAACTGGCGGCAGAAGTCACTAATATACCGTTACTTGCTACCCAACTAAGTTTGGCTTCTTCTCAACACGAACAACTCCGGGCTTACGAGCGAGGATTTGTCAAGGAGGGGATGGGAGCGGGTGGTGTTTGTATCGCGGCTAGTTTAACTCAAGGTTGGCAGCAATCGGAAATTTTCCAAGCCGTTGAAGGTTTGGCGAGTAAATATTTAACTACTTGAGCAGCATTATTGTTTTAGTGAATTCTTTGAGCAAGTAGTTGTTCTTCCAAAGCAGCAATCCGGTTGTAAGCGGCGGTTAGCTGGGCTGTTAGCCTGCGGATTTGCAATTCTGGGGTCAATTCCTTTTCGCCAGACTTGTGCGCGTCCTTGGAGTTGTTGTCCGCAAGAACATCTTTATGTTCCATTGCTGGCTTATGACTGCTGTAACCTAAACTTGGGTAGCGCCCCGTGGTTTCTGTCGCCAAAAAGTTGCCGCTTCCGCCTTGCATGGGCGTTAAACGACATTCCGACAAAGCATCAGCCACTTGCCCGTTTAGTTGATCTACGACTTGATACAAGGCATCGACTTTCTGACTTAAAGTTGTAACCTGTTTTTGTAATGGCTCCATTTGATACCCTCACTGCCTATCGGATCTGCTTTTTTATGCTAAACAATGATTTGCAAAAGTAGAGTTTGCTTATAGATCATTTATGTATTGCAAACTTTGGTTTTTTATCTATACATTGATAGATAATTCTAAATGAAAGTAAATATTAGAGCTTATTAGCAGTAGAGTTTGGTTATTTTAAATACCTTAACTTACATTCTTGGAGAAAAACAAGCTACATAGCGGATATTTAGGGTTTATTCATCAAACTATCTTAGCTAAATAGGCAGGCAAAAGAGAAAATATACCTAGAAAGAGGATTTCAAGGTTATCTATATTTCTCGGAAAACTTTAGTATGGTAGAAAAGCAAGTAAAAGTTTGAACAATTAAGATTTCTCTCTAAAGAAAGCAAGTTTTGGACTCAAAGATGTTAAGTTTCGACGAATTTTTTAATGCTTGTAGTGGTTTGTGGAGAACTGAGCGCATTTATCATTCCTTGCTAGAAGGGCAGATAGAAAGGTCTTATACAGAATTTAGAGTAGAGTCAATTAGTCAAGTTCAAAAGCAAGAAATTTTAGCGCAATCAACCGTCCATTTAGATACAGCAAAACTGATAGAACAGCAGCAAAAATTCCCAGGATTTGCGATCGCTTTTGACACCCGCTCGGAAACGGGAGAAACCGTATCCATGAGCTTGCAAGCGTTATTCGTTCCCGATACCTACTTACCTACCCAAGCTTTGACCCCCGACTTACCACCGCCGCCCCTAAGCGCCCAAATAGCCCTAGAACCAGGCTTAATTCAAGGCTTTTATTTGCGCGATCGAGGATATTCCGAAGCTGGAGCGATCGCGGGAAGATTTAGCTACCAACCAATTCGTCAAACTTTAGAGATGACAACTTACTATCAGCGTTCGGTAGCCGTCGATCAAATGCGCCTAGTTGCAGACGATGTAAGAATGCGGACAATTGTTACCTACCAGCGCCCGCAGCCGGGGGAAATACCAACTACGATTGATTTAATTGGTTTTGGTGTGGAGCGGCGCTACAGCGCTTAAATTTATGGATCGCAGGGATTTTTTGGTTAAAGCCGGAACAATTACACTGTTGCAACTACTCGCAGGCTGCAATAGTAAAGATATCCAAAAGCTGAAAGTGCAGTTATTAAAAGGCTCTATTCCGGCTCAGTTGTTAGGACAATTTAAGAAAAATTTAAAACAACCCGTCAATCTAGAGTTTACGCCCGTCGAGCAGTTAGTCGCAGCTTTCGACTTATTGCAGGCTTGGAATCAACCAAAAACAGATAAAAACTCCAGTCCTTTTCGACTACCATCAATTCCTTTAATTAATTCACCCGCACCAGAAGTAGCAGGCTTAGTAACTTTGGGAGATTTTTGGCTAAAAGAAGCGATCGCCCAAAAACTAATTCAGCCTATAGACATTGCCAATCTACCCCGATGGCAAAACCTACCCCAACGTTGGCAAGAACTTGTCCGGCGTAACGATCGAGGTTTTCTCGATCCCAACGGCAAAATTTGGGCTGCACCTTATCGGTGGGGTAATACCGTAATTGCATACAACCGCAACAAGTTTAAGTCTTTGGGATGGATGCCAACAAATTGGAGTGACCTGTGGCGGGAAGAATTACGCGATCGCATTTCTTTACTCAATCAGCCGCGAGAAATTATTGGCTTAACTTTAAAAAAGCTTGGTTACTCTTACAACACTGAAAACTTACAACAAGTTCCTCAATTAGCAAACCACTTAAAAGCCCTGCACCAACAAGTCAAGTTTTATAGTAGCGATCGCTATATGGAGCCGCTAATTTTGGGAGATACTTGGTTAGCGGTAGGTTGGTCAACCGATGTCATCCCAGTTATTCAACGCTATCAAGAAATTGCTGCCGTTGTTCCCCAATCTGGAAGCTCAATTTGGGCTGATGTCTGGGTAAGCCCCACAACCAGTAGTTCCGATCGGCTTTTGGCCCAGCAATGGATTGACTTTTGTTGGCTAGAGCAAAGTCAAAAGCAAATTTCTATCCTGACTAAAGCCGTGTCGCCTATGGCGATAAATATTAACCCTACAGATATACAAGAGGGATTGAGAAGCTTACTGTTAGTTGAAGCTGAAACCTTTGCCAAAAGTGAGTTTTTACTACCTCTATCCCCAGAAACACAGCAGCAGTATCAGTCAATTTGGCAAGCGATCGTTTAATTACTAATTGTTCCAGAACCGCGAACGCTGGCTTTACCTAGAGCATTAAGATCCGCCATATTACACAAGCGAGGCTGGACGTTGAAGTTACAAGTATAGGTCGCTAAAAGTTCTTGTTGATAATTAAATACTCTGATGTTGTAGCCATAATCGCGGGCAACGTTACCAAAATTATTAACAAATTCATAACGATCTACATAATCTAGCAAGCTCCAAATTTGCCGATTGACAACTAAGTCTATACGCGGTGCGGTGCTTCCTTTGGCTGGATAAGCCAACCAATTGTCAAGCAATTTACTGCCAAACTGTTCTTTTGCCCACCATAAACTAGGAATCGTTAGTTGCCTTTGCGAAATATTACTAGCTGTAACTACACCATTTTTAGCGGCGGCATTGGGAGCAAGCAAACTCAACTCCAAAGGTGTACTAGCTGGGGGAGGAACGACGATTGGAGTTTTTGCCAGGGCAAAGGGTGGTGCGGGTTGGATAAAAATCGCCGTGCTAAGGCTAATAGTTAGTAATAACAGCGTTTGCTTAACCAAAACAAGAACTCGCATAGTGTGATAGTTGGTTAATGTTTCTACTACTAACTTAACAGCCCCACCTGCCCTTTGACGTAAAAGCTTCTACGCTCTTTGACGATTTGCTTTGAGCGCTTTATTAGTTTGTCTCCAGATTGAGATAAAGATTGTCCCGGAAACCAAAGCACCCAAAACTGATTTGACGGTATTTTTGAGCAGCGTCCGTTGAGCATTTGAGCGACTCGTTGCGGCTTGGGCTTTTAACTGCCTTTCTCCATCAGCAATTCTTGTTAGGAGTTGAGTTTTTAACTGATCGACATTTTGAGTAGGTACATTACCAGCTTGGGGATTAAGGCGCGTTAATACACTTTGAATCTCTGCGGGTGTAGTAGCCTTATTGAGGACTGCTTGCAACTGTTGCAGTTGAGTTGCTTGTTGAGTAACTCTAGTATTTAGTTCTTGGGCGCTTTGCCTGTCGAGCCGCCAACTAGCATTAATGCCCAATGGTACTAATAAGAAAAATAATATTCCCGCAATTAAACAAGCCCAAGATAAAAATTTAAAGATTTTTAGGCTTTTTTCTCCAGAAAATACTAGCACCGCCCCAAGTAAAGGTACAGGTACTCGCTCTACCAAACTCCTAGCTGTTTGAAATTCCCAAGCGGGGTTCGTAAATAACGCCGGTACAAAAACATCAATAATGTCAATTAATGACAAAGCTAATAATGCGTAACCGACGATGCGAAAAAGAGGAGCGAACCACCATTCATTATTATTTGCTTTTGTCACGCAGGCAGAACCTTGAATTACAATAGTTAATCTTGACCAAAAATCATTCTTGGGGATAGTGCAAAGTCCACCATTGATACCAAGAAATCCATGCTTTTTCTAGAAGCGCATAAGCCGATTGTGGCGAAGACTTATTTAAGGGTAGGGAAAAATGGCTCCATAAGCAACGAGTATCCCGAAGACCGCGCTGACCTAACAACCAAGGAATTGTGCGATCGCTAAGTAAGTCATAGCGGTTGCGATTGCTGTCAAACTGTTGTCTAGTTAAGGTGCTACCACCGCGCGAATTAATACAACTAGTTAAATAAGCCCGGTTTTGAATAATGTACATTCCATAAGTACCGATTCCTGGTTGTTGGCGAACAATAAGAGATTGCTCGTTGGGTGCGGCTTTTACCGAACTATAGTTCCTTAAAAACAGTTTGTATTCGCCGTGACTTTCCAATTCATAAATTGTTTCGACATCTAAGGGTAAGTTATTTTGCTTGTAGCGATACAATTTGCCTTTATCAAAGGGTTTGCCTACAGTTTGCCCGTATTCGTCAGATTTACCTATAAATTGTTCCCTGCTTTGAAATTGCCATCCGTCTAAAGGCACACTTGGTGGAAATACAATCGGGGTAAGCTGTCGTTTGCCAATGTTTGGATCTAAAAGTAATTTGCCCAAAACTAGAGCGGTACTTGCAAAAGTAGCTATCAGCAACGGTATACGCAACTGTTTAGACTTCATGAACTGGGCAACTCCATTTGTTTGTTGTTGCTATCGTCATTTTGTCGGAGTAGCAAGTAACAAAAACCACCAAAAAGTAGAGTACATATCAAAAAGAATATCTGAGAGCCTGTACCCGTATGCCAGTATTCAAAAGCTGTAGGGTTCGATCTAGCAACTAAAAAAGCCATAAGCGCTACTCTAACGGCATTAACCAAAAAAGCAATGAGAACGGCAACAATCGGCACAATAATTTTTTTGATTAAGCTGCTAATAGGAAACATGACTAGAAATAAAAGTGCCAATTTTACTAGCTGCGATATCGAGTCCATTCCCGAACAGCCAGGATAAACTTCAACCGCTCCAGTAGGCAAAATAATATTGACTCCTTGACGCACGACGGGCAAGCCTAAATAAGATAAGAAGGCAAAAGAAAATTTGGCTGTAATTAGTGATATATCTAGGCGATGAGCAACATAGCCAACGGGTATGCTAAAAGCAAAAATAATTAGTAGTTCTAACCAATACTGACGCAAGCCTTTGATGCCTGAAGCCAGCAGTGCGATCGCCAAACAAACTATAAATGGTGTTAGTTCTACAAAAGAATCAACCGCCGCAACATAATTACTCCTTACCAAGACAAAAGCAATTATCAAAATGCCTAGCAAACTTGAAAAAATATCGCTCTCTAGTTTTAAAGTTTGCCGTTTGTCAGCTAATAAAGAAAACACTGCTCCCAAACCTAGCAAGCTAATAGTTAGCTGACTTAAGTTGCCGTCGAGCCTCATATACAAACTAGCGTAAACGGCGATTAGACTACCACCAATTGCTAATAACCAAAATTGAGTGTTTTCTAAAGGTTTTATTGCTGCCAGGGAATTGTTCTTCATAGTTTTAATTGAGTAAGCTGATTTTTTCTTGGCAAAAAGTTATCTTACTTTTTATTCCTAATTCCACAAGCGACGACGAGGAGAGCCGTCGAGTTTTTGATGAGTATCAGCCAACAGAGCCGGAATATCTAATTGTTCGGGACATTTAGGCAGACAATCGCCGCAGCTTGTGCAACGGTTGCCTTTATTACCGGGAAACCAATGACCAGCATTTTCTAACATTGTGTATCGGTAATTACCATAGTCGGTCATATCGTAGGCAACCGCAAGATTACGCAGACGGAGAATTTCTGGGATATTGATGTTTTCTGGGCAGGGCAAACAGGCATAGCATTGACTGCATTTTTGCGGTTCGAGGTTAGTTAATTGCGTCTCCAAGCGTTGGTAAGCCGCAAGTTCGGTAGCCGTTAGCGGCTCGTCGCGATCGCTAAATTTTAGTGGTTCAATTAATTCTTCTGCATTTGCCGCACCTACACTGAGCGTAGTAATACTGGGGTTACTAAGTAAAAAACGGTAATTTAATTCTAGGGGTGTAAAAGGATGGCACAAATCGACTAATTTTTGAGGAGGTGTATAAAGTTTACCGCCTTTATCGGCGGGAGAAATGATAAATATTCCGATATCTTTGGTCTTGGCTAACTCCAGGGCGGCAGCATTGCGTTGAAAAAAGTAGTAGTAATGTAGATTGACAAACTCAAATAAGTCCCCAGAAATCGCACTGCTAACTAGTTCTAAAGAGCCGTGGGTAGAGAAGCCGACGTGCTTTATTCGCCCATCCTTGACAGCTTCCCGCACCGCCTGCATACAGCCTCCATCCCGTACCGACTGCAAATGTTCCCAAGTATTAATCCCGTGGATTGCCAAACAGTCTAAGTAATCTAACTGCAAACGCTGCAACGATTCATCAATGTGGCAGCGCATAGTATCCGCATCTGCCGTTGGTAAGATTTTAGTTGTAACATAAATTTGACTCCGCGCTACGGGCAAGCGAGCTAAAGCCGCTCCCAAATACTCCTCACTTTTGCCGTACCCTCTGGCCGTTTCAAAGTGATTGATGCCCAAAGCTAGAGCTTTTTCTATAGTCGTTTGGGCAACTTCCTGGGATGCCAAGTAGCGCATCGTTCCTAACGAGAAAACAGACAAATAAAGGTTTGTTTTACCAAAACGTCGATAGCGCATAAATAATAATTTAGGCTTCCCCAGGACTAAAGCCTTTTCCTTGAATTAAATCTTCTGGGCGGAGATTAGAGAGAAATTCTTTAAAAGCTCGTTGTTCGGCTTCATCCGCATCTCTATCAACGGGAATAGAAGCATCGGCAATAACTTCTTCCATTACCCAAATGGGGCTATTGGTACGCAAAGCGATCGCAATTGCATCACTTGGACGAGCGTCAATGTCTTTTTTGACTTCGCCTTGACGGAGGCTCAAAACGGCGTAAAAAGTACCATCTTGAATCGAGTGAATTACCACGCGCTCTAAAACCATGCCCCAGACTTCTAGCATATTTGCCATCAAGTCATGGGTAAGCGGACGGGGCGGTTTTTGGTTTTCTAAGGCGCTAATAATTGCCTTAGCTTGGTCTTGATTTATGTAAATTGGTAGCGCCCGACGTTCGGTTCCGTCTTTTAGTAAGACAATCGGGCTGCGGTTTACAGCATCTATAGCAATGCCAGCAACTCTCATTTCAATCATTGACGTAGCCTCGTAAATCCTTTGTGCTTATTGCGATTGTGGTAAGGGAGTACACTAGAGCTAGATATAAGGTGGTAGGAACGTTATACATACTTATAGTCATAAATTGAATCAATTTAACTCTTAGGTAGGAGTAATATTCAGTTTTTTAGTTGGGGTAACTCAAGCGCTCTTTACCCAAGTATGACCCGTCTTGATGAGATTTATGTAAAGCAGATTAGAAGAATCTAAGATGATTTTTATTTAGGCAGATGTTTTACGGTTATTTGTCTATATTTATAGTTGAGATGTTATGTTTACAGGATTAATTCAAGCCTTGGGACAAGTCCGCTCGGTAGGCAGCGACCTATTGAGTATTAACTGCGTAGATGATAATGCTAATTTAATTTTGACCGATCTTGCTCTTGGTGACAGCGTGGCGGTAGATGGAATTTGTCTTACTGTAATGGAAGTTTTGCCCCAAGGATTTGTCGCCGCCGTCTCCCCGGAAACTCTTGGGCGCACTACTTTAGCTCAAAGGCAGCAAGATGATAATTTCGTCAACTTAGAAACTTCCTTGCGTGTAGGGAGTAAGTTGGGAGGACATTTTGTGATGGGACATATAGATGGAGTTGGTTACTTGGATGCTACCCGGCAAACGGCGACTTCTTGGGAGATGAGTTTTACAACTACAAGTGCGATCGCGCGTTACATTGTCCCCAAGGGGAGTATTGCTATTAATGGCATAAGTTTGACTATTGCCGATTATGACGCTGCTCGCTACTGGTTTAAAGTAGCAGTTGTTCCCCTAACTTACGCTCAAACAAATCTCCGCTATTTGCAGCCAGGTGAGGCGGTAAATTTGGAAGCGGATATTTTGGGGAAATATATGGAAAAACTAATTCCTAACTCTCGCTTAGATGCGGAAAATGAGCTAACTCCAGCGTTTTTAGCAGAAAATGGTTATTTGTAAGTAACTATTTCTTGATTAGTTTCAATTGCTGGCTGAGGATTAGGCTAATGTTGAATCACTCTATAGCTTTCTTAACTAAGCTTCTTACAAAAGTAGACCTCTAAATTGAATCCCCCATTGCTCCCTAAATCCACGCCAGGTGCTACAACGGAGGTTCCCTCCGCAACGCACTGGTTCCCCAACGTTGGGGGACTTTGGCTCTAGTTTTTCCCTAGAATTGGGGAGGCAAAAAGCGGGAACAGTACGATACCCGCTTTATTGCCGTAGGTTAGGGGAGCAAGATATTGCGCGCGCCAGAAGTCTAGTCGTTAAGCCAGTCGTTGCGTGTATGGGCTTCAACTATGGGCAATAAAGCCTAAAAATTTTACTCGCTATCATCGGTTGCCTAATTATCCTGTATCATTCTTTGATAGAATAGTCCGGTATTCCGACCGATTAACCGGAGATTAGTAGGAGAAATAAGTATGAGTTGGTGGCGTGTATCTAAAAGCAAGTCAAAAAACTTTGTAGCGTTATTTTTAGTAGGAGTAGTATTCTCAAGTGCGATCGCAGCTTGTTCGGCGGGAGGAAATAGCAACAATAATGCCAATGCTACGGGCGATAAAGAATTAACGCTTGTTTCTTACGCAGTCACCCGCGCCGCCTACGAGAAAATAATTCCCCAATTTACCGCCAAGTGGAAACAAGAAAAAAATCAAAACATCACCTTCAATCAAAGCTACGGCGGTAGCGGTTCTCAAGCCCGTGCGGTAATTGATGGCTTAGAAGCCGATGTAGTAGCCTTAGCATTGGCATTAGATACCAAAAAAATCGAGCAAGCAAAACTAATTGAGCCAGGATGGGAACAAGAAGCGCCCAATAATGCGATCGTGCATAAATCTGTAGCCGCTTTAGTTACCCGCGAAGGCAACCCCAAAGGAATAAAGACTTGGGCTGATTTAGCCAAACCAGGAGTAAAGGTAATCACCGCCAATCCCAAAACTTCTGGTGGTGCGCGATGGAACTTTTTAGGTTTGTGGGGTTCGGTAACTAGAACCGGAGGCGATGAAGCCAAAGCCTTAGAATTTACGACTACAGTAATTAAAAATGCGCCGATATTGCCCAGAGATGCCCGCGAATCTAGCGATGTATTTTTTAAGCAAGGACAAGGAGACGTGCTGATTAACTACGAAAACGAAGTAATTTTAGCGGGATTAAATGGCGAAAAATTACCTTATGTAATCCCCGATGTAAATATCTCCATTGATAATCCTGTAGCCGTAGTAGATGCCAACGTTGACAAACACGGCACGAGAGAAATTGCTCAAGCCTTTGTGAAATATCTTTACACCCCAGAAGCGCAACGAGAATTTGCGAAAGTAGGCTTTCGACCCGTAGATCCTACCGTAGCTTCGGAAGTGACAAAGCAGTATACACCAATCAAGACCCTATTTACTGCTCAAGATATGGGGGGATGGGATGAAATTCAGAAAAAGTTTTTTGAAGACGGGGCAATCTTTGACAAGATCCAGGCTAACTAGGAAAATATTAGCCTTTAAACTACCAACTAATTGAGTGCAAAACGACGAATGGCATCTTCTTCTTACTCCAAGCAAAAAAGCTCGACTTGGAAGCCCCTAGATAAGCTATTAGGGCTTTCTGTGCCTTGGCGAATTACTTTAGGCTATCTGACAATTATCCTGCTCTTGCCAGTATCCGCGTTGATATTAAAAGCAGCCACCGAAAAGCCGATAGACTTTTGGAAAATTGCCACAAGTCCCGTTGCTCTGGCAACTTACGAAGTCACTTTCGTTACTGCCTTTGTTGCCGCCCTAATTAACGGGATTTTGGGACTGTTAATTGCTTGGGTGCTGGTGAGATACGATTTCCCCCTCAAACGTTTAGTAGATGCGTCTATTGATTTGCCCTTTGCCTTGCCAACTTCAGTGGCAGGTTTGACTTTGGCAACGGTTTACAGCAATAACGGCTGGCTGGGTTCCTTAGTTGCGCCCTACGGAATCAAAATTGCTTTTACACGCTTGGGGGTAGGGGTAGCAATGTTATTCATCTCCTTGCCCTTTGTAGTGCGCGCTTTGCAGCCTGTATTGCAAGAAATGGAAAAAGAGATTGAAGAAGCAGCATGGTCATTGGGGGCTTCTAGATGGCAGACTTTTTGGCGAGTAATTTTACCGCCTTTGATGCCTGCGATGCTGACGGGGATAGCTTTAGCCTTTTCTCGCGCGGTGGGGGAATATGGTTCGGTGGTAATTGTTGCCTCAAATATTCCTTTTCAAGACTTAATTGCTTCGGTGCTAATTATTCAACGATTGGAACAGTACGACTATTCGGGCGCAACGGTGATTGGTACAGTTTTGCTGGTAATTTCTCTTTTGATTCTTCTCGCAATTAATCTATTGCAAGCTTGGGGACGACGCTATGAACTCTAATATTGCTGGCAAGTCTTTTAATCCTGGTTTATCTAAGAAAAAATTGGCTAGTGGCGATCGCCCTTGGGTAAAATTTGTTTTAATTGCAATTGCAATTTCTTATCTTGCCTTAATTTTATTTATTCCTGCCGCAAATGTCTTTGCTCAAGCCTTTAAGTCTGGTTTTGGTCCTTTTTTAAGCAACCTAACTCAACCAGTTTTTCTCCATGCCGTAAAGCTCACCGTTATAATTGCCTTAATTGTTGTCCCGGTCAACACAGTTTTTGGGCTATGTGCAGCCTGGGTAATTGCTCGTAATCAATTTCGCGGTCGAGCCTTACTTATTAGTATTTTAGACGTACCTTTTGCCGTTTCTCCCGTAGTAGCTGGATTGATGCTCGTGTTGCTTTACGGGCGGAATGGTTGGTTTGGTCCGGCATTAGAGGCGGCAAATATTAAAATTATTTTTGCTTTGCCAGCAATGGTAATTGCCAGTGCTTTTATTACTATGCCGTTTGTTGCCCGTGAAGTTATCCCAGTTTTAGAAGAATCCGGTTTCGATCAAGAGGAGGCAGCAAAAACTTTAGGAGCAAGCGATTGGCAAACTTTTTGGCGCGTTACCCTCCCAAATATTCGCTGGGGTTTACTTTATGGAGTAATTTTAACCAACGCTAGAGTCATGGGGGAATTTGGCGCGGTTTCGGTTGTGTCGGGGAATATTGGCGGTAAAACTCAAACTTTACCTTTGTTTGTAGAGGAAGCTTACAAACAGTATCAAACCGAGTCTGCTTTTGCGGCGGCAGTTTTACTGGCAGGTTTAGCTTTAGTAACGTTGGTGTTGAAAGAAATTTTAGAACGGAAAACTCAAATCAAAGATATTGAATAGGAGACTACTTATGTCTATCCAAAATCAAGACAATTTTTCTTTGCAGATATCTAGACCAACTCACGCTCGGATCAAAATTCATATACCCAAAGAGTTGCACGAAGAACCAGTAATTTCGCGCTTAGTTTCGCACTACGGTGTTACTGTCAATATTGCCGCCGCCTTGCTTGGGGCAAATATACGAGATGATGGCTGGTTTGAATTAGACTTGCGTGGCAAAGCCGAGCAAATTCAAAGTGCTTTGACTTATCTCAATGAGTTAGATTTGGAAATTTGGGGGCAATCAAGGGAGGAAGAAGATGGCTGGTAATATTTAAGTCATCTGGTTTTCAATTGCCCACCGCGCAAGTTCCGTGCGATTGTGCAACCCTGTTTTACCTAACATATTAGAAACGTGACTTTCTACAGTGCGCTGACTTACATTGAGTTCGTCAGCAATATTTTTATTGGCTAAACCTCTGGCAACAAACTGTACAACTTTCATCTCTGTTTGAGTGAGGTGAACGTCGAAGGGGACTTGAATTTTTGATTCATTATCCCCTCCATCACTCGATTGCTGTCTTTGCCTAAAAGCTTGTTTGAGCGATGCTTCTACTTGCGCTACTAATTCTTCCGGCTCAAAAGGTTTAACCATGTAAACATCTGCACCGATGTTCAACCCCTTTACTCGGTCTTGAGCTTGACCTTTGGCAGAAAGAAACAGAACGGGAATCCAGCTAGTACGTTCATCTTCGCGGATATTACTTACAAAATCATAGCCATCCATTTCCGGCATCATCACATCGCAAACAATCATGTCTGGGACATCGCTCTCTAAAACTTCTAGAGCTTCTCTACCATTTTCTGCCGTAATGACTTCATAACCCCGAAATTCTAAATAATCCTTGACTAATAATATTAAGTTCGGGTCATCATCAATTAGTAGCAGTCTCTTATGTTCTTTAACGCTAGTTTCTTTCATACTTTGCTACTGTGGTTACTTTTAATTTGATGGAATTTTATAATAAATGTCGTACATTGTTTTTGTATTAGTAGCCTTTTGGTGTAATACCTAATTTTGCTAACTTGTTTTCCTTCCCAAAAAATTGCGATTACAGTAATGCTACGGAATTATATAGTATATCTAATGCGTTATTGTATATTGTTTTTTTCGTCTAAAATCTTAGCAATCAAGCGGACAACTGCTCTTACTAGCTTTGATATTGTCTGAGCAGAAAAAATAGTTGTTACTATTATTTAATATTTGATGTATCAAAACTTACAGGACTGGGCAATGGATGAGTTAAAAACGCATATTCTGTAACAATACGGTTGTTGAGCAAATGTTCTTGAATAATCCGCTCAATTACGTCAGGCGTTGCTTGACGATACCAAACACCATCGGGATAAACGACTAAAATTGGGCCAAAACTACACACCCGCAAGCAGTTAGCTTTAGTGCGAAATATACAACTAGGGCGCGTATCTGTGGGTTTATCGAGTTTCAACTGTTTTAGACGTTTTTTTAGATACTCCCAAGATGCTAAACCTGCTTCTGTAGAGCAGCATTGAGGAAAAGTTGGCCCAGCACAGATAAAAATATGGCGTTGAATTTGCTCTAACCCCAAGCTTTTAACGCAATTGGTCAAAGATGCTAAATCTTCAGCTTGACAAGTTTCCATATTTTGAACTAACTCAGCAGACGCGGCATTTTCTTGGGTCATCGTTACAAAAGATAATTTTTGGCTTGAAACTATTTTGACAAAAAACGCGCGATCGCACCTCAAAGTCAATTACTACAACCATTGCAACTATCATAGGGCTTAAGTTCGGAAAACCGTACACAAAATTTTGTTGCTTTTATACACCATATTTAGCTAAATTAGCACTCAGGAGCAGAGAGTGCTAATTTTTTGGAGAAACATATATGGCAGCAGTAACTCTAAGTGTATCGACAGTTAAGCCCCTAGGCGATCGCGTATTTGTAAAAGTCAGCGCCGCCGAAGAAAAGACCGCCGGAGGTCTATATTTGCCCGATAACGCCAAAGAAAAGCCTCAAGTAGGGGAAGTAGTGGCTTTGGGTGATGGGAAGCGTAATGATGACGGTTCTCGCCAGCAAATGGAAGTAGAAATTGGTAACAAAGTTCTTTACTCAAAGTACGCTGGCACAGATATCAAGCTTGGTACAGAAGAATATGTACTGTTATCAGAAAAAGACATTCTTGCCGTAGTTGCCTAAGAAAGCTGGCTGCAAGAATAGAACGCTTGTCTTCTAACTTCCATAAACAAATTAACTCCCTCACAACCCAGGTTTACCCATATGGCAAAGCGAATTATTTATAACGAGAATGCTCGTCGTGCTTTAGAAAAGGGCATGGACATTTTGGCAGAAGCGGTCGCCGTTACTTTAGGCCCCAAGGGTCGTAACGTAGTCCTAGAAAAGAAATTTGGCGCACCCCAAATCGTTAACGACGGTGTAACTATTGCTAAAGAAATCGAATTAGAAGACCACGTAGAAAACACTGGCGTATCGCTAATTCGTCAAGCAGCTTCCAAAACCAACGATGCAGCAGGCGACGGTACAACCACAGCAACCGTACTCGCTCATGCCATGGTCAAAGAAGGACTCAGAAACGTAGCGGCGGGAGCTAATGCAATTTCCCTCAAGCGTGGCGTAGACAAAGCAACCAACTTTTTAGTGGGCAAAATTGCCGAACACGCCCGTCCCGTAGAAGATTCCAAATCGATCGCGCAAGTTGGCGCAATTTCTGCGGGTAACGATGAAGAAGTCGGTCAAATGATCGCCGATGCGATGGATAAAGTCGGTAAAGAAGGCGTAATTTCCCTAGAAGAAGGGAAATCTATGAATACCGAGCTAGAAATTACCGAAGGGATGCGCTTTGACAAAGGCTACATTTCTCCTTACTTTGCCACCGATCCAGAGCGGATGGAAACAGTTTTTGAAGAACCTTTCATCTTGTTAACCGACAAGAAAATTGCTTTAGTCCAAGACTTAGTACCCGTACTAGAGCAAGTTGCTCGTTCTGGTCGTCCGCTCGTAATTATTGCAGAAGACATCGAAAAAGAAGCTTTGGCGACTTTGGTGGTCAACCGCTTGCGTGGCGTACTCAACGTAGCCGCAGTAAAAGCTCCAGGATTTGGCGATCGCCGTAAAGCGATGTTGGAAGATATCGCCGTATTGACTGGCGGTCAACTAATTACTGAAGATGCGGGCTTAAAGCTAGAAAGCACCAAGCTAGAAATGCTAGGTAAAGCTCGTCGCATCAACATTACCAAAGACACTACGACAATTGTTGCCGAAGGTAACGAACAAGCAGTTAAGACTCGTTGCGAGCAAATCCGTCGCCAAATGGACGAAACTGAGTCCTCCTACGACAAAGAGAAACTCCAAGAGCGCCTAGCTAAATTAGCTGGTGGTGTAGCGGTAGTTAAAGTTGGTGCAGCTACAGAAACCGAGATGAAAGATCGCAAATTGCGTTTAGAAGACGCGATTAACGCAACTAAGGCTGCGGTAGAAGAAGGTATTGTTCCCGGTGGCGGTACAACCCTAGCTCATCTATCTCCTGAATTGGAAACTTGGGCAACAGGCAACCTCAAGGATGAAGAATTAATTGGAGCGATGATTGTCTCTCGTGCTTTAGCCGCTCCCTTAAAGCGGATTGCGGAAAATGCCGGACAAAATGGCGCAGTAATTGCCGAGCGCGTTAAGGAAAAAGACTTTAATGTAGGCTTCAACGCTGCAACCAACGAATTTGTTGATATGTTTGCGGCAGGGATTGTCGATCCAGCCAAAGTAACTCGTTCTGCGCTGCAAAACGCGGCTTCCATTGCTGGGATGGTTTTGACTACCGAGTGCATTGTAGTTGATAAGCCAGAACCAAAAGATGGCGCTGCTCCGGCGGGTGCTGGCATGGGTGGCGGCGACTACGATTATTAATCGTCCGTTGGCGTAAGTATTACTTGCGCCCCTACCTTTACTTTAAAAATAGACAGAGTTTTTTAGTCAGAAAACTCTGTCTATTTTGCTTTTATACCCAAACTTTAGATATATATACCTATGGGTTGTTTATAGTTAAACCTTTGCAAGGTAAATTGTATAAAAAATAAAATAGTTATTTTGTATAAAAAAAATATGAACGCAAGTACCTTTCAGTCTCAAGAGCAATTAGAGCAAAAATTATTAGAGTGCATTCAAGAGGTGTCTTTAAAAACTCTCGGACATCAACCCCAGCAAATTTCTTGCAAACTGCTCGATAAAAACTTGACAATAATTATTGAAGATTCTGTTACCAAACCCGAACAGTTATTAATAAATAGTGGAAAGCAAGAATTAGCTCAACAACTACGGGCTAATATTGACTTAGCTTTTGAGCCTTATCTCAAATCAACAATTGAGAAACTTACTTCTATTCCCATTGCAGATTTAATTAGTAAGTCATCATTAGATAGCGGACGGACTAGTATTGTGGCAGTTTTCAATCGTACACCAGAATTTATTGCTCCTAACTGCTAAGTGCCTAGAACTTTGTTTTTGCCCTAGGCATTCTGTCCAACTAACTACACTTACAAGTCAAATAGCGACGCACGATTGTTTCTAAGTCCTCAATCATATAGGGCTTAGTAATGTATTCTTGGCAACCTGCACCGAGTAAGCGATCGCGATCTTCTTCTCTAGCTAAAGCCGTTACAGCTACTATGGGAATGTGCTTTGTATTTACACTTTGTTTCAAATGCCGAACCACCTCTACACCGTTTAAGTCTGGTAGCATCACATCCAATAAAATTAAGTCTGGATTGTAGGCTTGAGCTAGAGCTAAAGCTATCTGCCCGTGAGTTGCGGTAATCAACGTGCAGTTAAATACATTTAATACTTCACTAAGTAGCAGCAAATTATCTTCATTGTCATCTACTGCTAAAATCCGTGGTTGTTTAGCGGTTGTTTCTAGACTTTTAGCTAAAACTGCCAATTTTTCCTCCATTGTTAGGAATCCATCAATAGACAAAAGCACTTTTGCCCTACTTCTAATTGAGGCATTCCCCAAGCGGCGTACCCGGCGCTCGTGATGACTGGCTCTAAGTTAATTAATTTTTTATGCCAAACTGAAACTGTAAAAGCATTCTACTTAAGTTCTAGTATCGCAGTTAACGGTAGCAAAAATAACAATCTTCTTACAATTTAATCAAACACAAAAATTTAATATTTATTTAATATTAGGTCAATTTTGCAGAGGAAGCTGTAGTTAGGTTTACAAAGTAATGAGTTTTGTTAACTTACTAAAAAATTGAATACTTAGTCATAGCCCAAAAAGCGTTAGATTAACTGATTTTAGCGCGAGAATAGAATAGATTGGCAATGCCTATGGCAAGGGAGAAGTCCTACACCAATCCATCCAAGGCGACTGTAGGAGAAAAGTAATGGCGATTTCTACAACTAATCCCGCTACGGGAGAAACGCTCAAAACCTTTACCGCACTGACAGATAGCGAAATTGAACATAAACTCGAATTATCTCAGCAGACCTTTAAAAAGTGGCGCAAAACACCCATAACCCAACGCGCTGAGTGGATGGATTCAGCCGCCACAATATTAGAGCAAAATAAAGCGCAATACGCGCAAATCATGACCTTAGAAATGGGTAAACCAATTAAAGGCGCGATTTTGGAAGTTGAAAAATGTGCTTTGGCGTGTCGTTACTACGCGGAAAATGCCGCCAAATTTCTCGCCGATGAACCCGTTTCTACGGACGCTAGTTTGAGTTTTATTCGCTACCAACCCTTGGGCGCAATTTTAGCGGTAATGCCTTGGAATTTCCCTTTTTGGCAAGTATTTCGCTTTGCTGCTCCTGCTCTCATGGCGGGGAATGTAGGCTTACTCAAACACGCTTCCAATGTACCCCAGTGCGCCTTAGCAATTGAGGAAATTTTTACAGCCGCAGGTTTCCCCTTAGGGGTATTTCAAACATTGTTAGTAGGAGCGGACAAAGTTAGCGACTTAATTAATAGCGATCGCATTCAAGCCGCAACTTTGACTGGTAGCGAAGTGGCAGGAGCGAGTTTAGCCGCCGCCGCCGGAAAGCAAATAAAAAAAGTCGTACTAGAATTAGGAGGCAGCGATCCATTTATAGTCTTGGGTAGCGCCGACTTGGAAACCGCCGTATCAACGGCAGTAACGGCGCGGATGCTCAATAACGGTCAGTCTTGCATCGCGGCGAAACGCTTTATTGTCGTGGAAGAAATTGCCGATCTCTTTGAGCAAAAGCTGGTAGAAAAGTTTGCCGCTTTAAAAGTAGGCGATCCTATGCAACCAGATACCGATTTGGGGCCATTGGCAACACCCAATATTCTTAAAGACTTAGACTATCAAGTTAGGCAATCGGTACAAGAGGGGGCAAAAGTGCTGATTGGCGGACAAAGGCTAGATCGCCCAGGTAATTACTACCCCGCGACCATATTAACGAATATTCCGCCCGGAAGTCCGGCAGAAAAAGAGGAATTTTTTGGTCCGGTTGCCTTGTTATTTAGAGTTGCCAATCTAGACGCAGCAATTGAATTAGCCAACAATACGCCCTTTGGCTTGGGAGCTAGTGCGTGGACGAACCAAGCACAAGAACGCGATCGCCTAATTGACGAAATCGAAGCGGGAGCGGTATTTATCAACAGTATGGTCAAATCTGACCCCCGAATGCCCTTTGGTGGCATCAAAAAGTCGGGTTATGGTCGAGAATTAGGCAAAGCGGGCATTCATGAATTTATGAATATTAAAACCCTTTGGGTGAAGTAAAGATGCAGTTAATTGGGAAGTATTAGGTAAAGGCGTAAGGTCTGAATCGAAGCAGAGCGCAAATACTCACCTTATATAAAGTGTGGAGGAAGCAAGGCAATGAATACAGCAGAATTATTAATCCAATGTCTAGAAAATGAAGGCGTGCGTTACATTTTTGGCTTGCCTGGAGAAGAAAACTTGCACGTTTTGGAGGCAATCAAGAAGTCTTCCATTGAGTTTATTACTACCCGTCACGAGCAAGGTGCGGCGTTCATGGCAGACGTTTACGGACGGTTAACGGGCAAGTCTGGGGTATGTCTTTCTACTTTGGGCCCTGGGGCGACAAACTTAATGACGGGCGTTGCTGATGCTAATTTAGACGGCGCTCCTTTAGTTGCTATTACCGGGCAAGTAGGAACCGATCGAATGCACATTGAGGCCCACCAGTATCTCGATTTAGTGGCAATGTTTGCGCCTGTAACGAAGTGGAATAGTCAAATAGTTCGTCCTAGCAATACCCCGGAAATTGTCCGGCGGGCTTTTAAGATTTCCCAAAGTGAAAAACCTGGGGCGGTGCATATTGATTTGCCGGAAAATATTGCCGCCATGCCTGCGGTTGGTACACCTTTAAATAACAGCACTTTGCAAAAAACCTATGCAGCTTTTCAAAGTATTACGGCTGCTGCCTCGGCCATTTCTGAGGCAAAAAATCCGCTAATTTTAGTCGGAAATGGGGCAATTAGAGCCAATGCCAGCGAAACTTTAACAAAGTTTGCTACAGACTTAAATATTCCTGTAGTTAATACTTTTATGGGTAAGGGGGTAATTCCTTATACTCATCCCCTGGCATTGTGGACGATGGGATTGCAGCAGCGAGACTATATTAATTGCGGGTTTGATAATACAGACTTGGTAATTGCGATCGGCTACGACTTGATTGAATACTCGCCCAAAAAGTGGAATCCCCAAGCTGATATTCCAATTATTCATATAAGCGCCCTGTCTGCCGAGATTGATAGTAGTTATGTGCCGATTGTGGAAGTTGTGGGTGATATTTCTGATTCTCTTGATGAGATATTACAGCGAGTCGATCGCACTGACAAACTTGAACCCTACGCCTTACAATTACGCGCCGATATTCGGGCAGATTACGAAGAATATGCCAACGATAGCGGATTTCCGATCAAGCCCCAAAAACTAATTTACGATCTGCGCCAAGTTATGGGGCCAGAAGATATTGTAATTTCCGATGTAGGCGCACATAAAATGTGGCTTGCTCGTCATTATCATTGCGATCGCCCAAATACTTGTTTAATTTCTAATGGCTTTGCAGCAATGGGAATTGCGATTCCCGGCGCAGTGGCGGCAAAACTGGTTCATCCCAATCGTAAAGTAGTAGCAGCAACGGGGGATGGTGGTTTTATGATGAATTGCCAAGAATTGGAAACGGCTTTGCGAGTAGGTACGCCGTTTGTGACTTTAATCTTCAATGATGGCGGTTATGGTTTAATTGAGTGGAAGCAGCAAAATCAATTTGGTAGCTCCTCTTACGTTCATTTTGGCAACCCAGATTTTGTCAAATTAGCCGAAAGCATGGGCTTAAAAGGCTATCGGGTGGAATCGGCAACGGATTTTATTCCTATTCTCAAAACTGCTTTAGCCCAAGATGTTCCGGCGGTAATTGATTGCCCGGTAGATTACCGAGAAAACTCTCGATTTACGCAAAAATCTGGCGACTTAAATTGTAAGTTGTAACCTTATTTTCAATAAAGCCTAATCTATCAATATAAACGACTGAGTAAGAAGGTAATTAAACTAATATTTATTACTTTTTCTTACTCGATCTTTTATAGATTTTTACTCGCTTGCGAGCGCTACTCATCATAAATAGTTAACTCTTTAGGGTTGCAGCGTTTAAGAACTACTACAATTCCTTCCGCTCCTTCATTACTCAAATCTTCAACATAGTCTGGATAGGCAGCTTTGGCTTCCGCAGAGGTTTTGAACGGCCCAAAGTAGTACACGCAACGGGGCTTAACAGTTGTAATTTCTGCCCACCAAGGTGTATTAAAGCCTTGTATGAAGCCTACAATTAACTGTTTAATCATGTATATAGTAGTGCATAAAGAGTAGCGGCAAAAAGCTTATATTACCAGAGTAGTTATCTAAATACAACAACTATTATCTGTTAAATAGCTTCCATCGAATGGAATAAATGTGAGTTTACTTATTGGCTTGAGGGATTAAATTTAAACAATCTTGAAATTCAAGGGTTTTATTAATAAGCTTTAAATAAGTGGCATTAACCAGATATTATTACTTAAATAACTTTAAATAATTAAGAGCGTAAAAAGTTAACTACTAAAATCATTTTGCTCTAGTTAGTTCTACCAAATTAATTACCTATAGTCAATGAGAGTTGCCACTTGGAATGTAAATTCAATTCGGATTCGCCTAGAAACCGTAGTAAATTGGTTAAGGGAAAATCCGGTAGATGTATTGTGCTTGCAAGAAACTAAAGTTTTGGAGGATAATTTTCCGCGATCGCCTTTTACAGAATTAGGTTATCACATCTATGCTTCAGGACAAAAATCTTACAACGGTGTAGCACTGATAAGTAACCAGCCAATGGAAGATGTTAGCACGGGCTTTGCGCCTCTAATTGGAGTTAATGATTTAGATATTCAAAAGCGGGTAATTACAGGGACTATTGACGACGTTAAAATTGTCTGCGTCTACGTCCCCAATGGTGGGGCAGTAGGCAGCGAAAAATATCTCTACAAGTTACAGTGGCTAAAAGCTTTGCGAGAATACTTGCGCTTTGCTTTGTATGAAATATCTAATATTTGTATTTGCGGTGACTTCAATATTGCTTTAGAAGACAAAGACCTCCACTCGCCAGCCTTACTAACAGGTCAGACTATGGCATCAGAGCCAGAACGTCAAGCTTTGCAAGAAATCATCGCTCTAGGTTTTGCTGATGCTTTTCGCAAGTTTACCACCGAAGGCGGACACTATAGTTGGTGGGACTATCGCGCTGCGGCTTTTCGGCGCAATTTGGGGTGGCGAATTGACCATCATTATTTAACTTCTGACCTTTACAAACAAGCAACTAGCTGCGTTATTGATACTACTCCAAGAAAACTTACTCAGCCTAGCGACCATGCACCTGTGATTGTCGAGTTTTGAGAGAGCGATCGCTGTAGGAAATTGATTGTAAATCTTTTTACCTCCGCATCAAATCCTGTTTATAAGCTAGAGGATTCACGCTAAACCTAGATATATAACCAGTATTTTGTCAATCTATACCAAGAGGTAAATAGGTTTGATTAAAACTTATTTATATGCAAAAAGTCTAAAGTTAATTTAATCAACAAAATAATATAACAACTACCTTCTACAGTTTTAAAAAAAGCTGTAATCATTGTTACTATTTTCCGGCTTTGAAAAGATTATATTAATTCAACAAATGTTTGTAAATTAATTAATTCTAACGGAGACTTTAGGTGCATTTATTAAGTAGAAAAGTAACAGCTTTTGCTTTAACTGGTACATTTAGTTTTTCCACAGTTTTCACGGGGACATTAATATCTACTGTTTCGATAGCAAAAGCTGCTAATCGACCAACAATCATGGCAACTAATGGCATGGTAACAACGCCTCATTATCTTGCTTCGCAAGCAGCAATAGATATTCTTAAAGACGGCGGAAATGCAGTAGATGCAGCTATTGGTGCAGCTTCAACTTTAGCTGTAGTTTATCCTCATATGAATAGTATAGGAGGAGATAGCTTTTGGCTAATTTATAATGCAAAAACTAAAGAACTTAAAGCCTTAAATGCTAGTGGTCGTTCTAGTGAAAAAGCAACAATTAAATTCTATCAAAATTTAGGTTATAAAAAAATTCCTGCCAGAGGCTATCTTGCCGCAAATTGCATACCTGGTACTATTTCCGGCTGGGATGAGGCTTATAAATACGCTCAAAAAAATATGGGTAATAGTCTCCCTTGGCAAAGGATAATAAGGTCATCAATTGCTTATGCCGAAACTGGTTTTCCAGTAACCCCAAGTCAAGAAACTTGGACAACTACAAATATTGGACAAGATAACAAAGAATTGCGCGATCTTCAGCGTTTTGAAAGTTTTAAAAAAACGTATCTTAAAGCAAATAATCAATCGTATAAAGCTGGGGAAATCTTTAAACAACCCGATCTTGCCAATACTTTAAAAGCGATCGCAACTAAAGGAGCTAAGGAATTTTATCAAGGGGAAATTGCTAAAAACATCGTCGCCGATGTACAAGCTAACGGCGGAGTTTTAACCACTAAAGATTTTGCTCAACATACGGCTAACTGGGTAAATCCAATTTCTGTGAATTACCGCGAATATCAGGCTTATAACTTCCCTCCTAATACTCAAGGTATGGCTTCTCTATCAATTTTAAATATCTTGAATAATTTTGATTTGAAAAAAATCGGAGAAGGGACAGCAGATTACTATCATGTAATTGTAGAAGCAACTAAACTAGCTTTTACTGACCGCGATAAATATCTCAGCGATCCGGAGTTTGTCAAAATTCCTCTAGACTCCCTGTTATCAAAAAAATATGGCACCGAACTAGCCAGTCGCATTAATTTAACTAAGACAGTTAAAGAAGGAAAACTTCTCGATCCTAAAGGCGATACTGTATGGTTAGGCGTGGTTGATAAAGATGGTAATTCTGTATCTTTAATTCAAAGCATCTATCATGATTTTGGTTCGGGTATTGTTGCTAAAAATACCGGAGTTTTGCTACAAAATCGGGGGAGTTTCTTCTCCTTAGATCCAACTCACGTCAATCATTTAGAGCCACGAAAGCGCACTTTTCACACCTTAAACCCAGCGATGCTATTTAAAACAGGAAAACCCTATCTTGTTTACGGCACTATGGGAGGAGAAGGACAGCCTCAAACTCAAGCGGCGCTTGTAACTCGCATTGTTGACTTTGGCTTTAGCGTCCAAGAAGCAATTGAAGCACCAAGATGGCTTCAAGGTAGGACTTGGGGCGCATCTTCTAACGACTTAAAGATGGAAGGACGAATAACTAAAGCTGTAAGTGAAGAATTAATCAAAAGAGGTCATCCCGTCAAAATGGTTGATGATTATACCGATACCATGGGACACGCTGGTGCAATATTAATCGATCCTAAAACCAATGTTAAGTCAGGAGGAGCAGACCCACGTGGCGATGGGGCAGCCGTAGGGTATTAATCGAATAATTCGGTAGAGACGTTGCAACGCAACGTCTTATCTAACGGTAATTAGTAAACTGCAAGGCTACAGGCAATTCTTCTTGCTTCAACCTTTGAATTACTACTTGCAAATCGTCTTTGTCTTTACTAGAAACTCTGACCGTATCGCCTTGAATTGAAGGTTGTACTTTCTTAAATTCATCTCGAATTAGCTTGCTAATTTGTTTTGCTATTTCTTGACTAATACCTTTTTTTAGCTTCACTTCTTGACGGATGCGATTACCGCTTGCGGATTCTATTTTGCCGTAATCAAATATTTTGAGCGAAAGGTTGCGTTTGGCGGCTTTTTGCTGAAGGATAGAGTGGACGGCATCTAAAGTAAATTCGCTATCGGTACTAATATTGATGGCTTCGCCGCCCAATTCTACGGTTGTCTGAGTGTCTTTGAGGTCGTAACGGCTTTTAATTTCTCGAACCGTTTGATCGATCGCATTAACCAATTCTTGGTGGTCAAAGTCGCTCACAATATCGAAAGAATAGGTAGAAGCCATAACACTGTAATAGGTAAATAGTAAATATCCAAGCTTAGTCGTTATTAGCTATGCAAAACACTCAAAACAAACAGCGTCCCCGAACACAGACTACCAACGCCAAACATCAAACTCCGCCCTAGAGGAATGTTAGCAATATAAAACCCCGAATATAGCAACCGTGCCACTACAAAAGTAATTGCTGCAACCTCTGCTAATTGGGAATTAAGACCTGTAATGTAAGCCATCAGAGCGGCGGCAGCAAAAATCGGGAATGCTTCTAAAGTGTTCTGGTGCGCCCAGTTTGCCCGTTGAGCATAGGGCGGTAACTTGTCAAACATTGCGCGAGGGGCAGCCATATCGTAACCTACTTGAAATCGTCCGTAAGCGACCGCTAAATAGGGAATATAAATAAGGACGGCGGCCGCTACAATACTAGCTAAAAAAACTGTCGGTGCGGTTAATAGCGATATCATTTTTTGCTAGTCAAAGTAAAATAAAGTGACCACTTTTCTTTGATCTTCTGCTTCTTGGCAAGTTTGTAACAAAGTGCGGCTGTCGTGAAAGGCAAAACAGATGAGTTGCTGACAACGAGAGACAATTTCTTGATTGCATAGCGAACTTGCTTCAGCTAAAGATAGGCGATCGTTGCCAGGATTTTCAACTAAGTGCATTACTTGCTCTAATTGCTGGCGAGATTCTTGGGGTTGACGCTCCAAACTTTGCGGTAAAATTACCGTTAGTAAGTTAGGATCGGCACGCATTGCGCCGCGAATCGCCGCCGAATTAGTTCCGGTTGCACCAGAAGTTAGCAAACGATTTCCTGATAAAACTAGAGCGTAACTCATCATTTCAATTAAGTGCTGATGAGTGAGGGGAACATGGCGCGAACCTAGTAAAGCAATCCGCTTAGAGCCTGTTTGCTGGATTGTTGCTAGTTCTTGCGCTAAGGTATCGATTTTGGGTAGGTCTATGGACTGACTCAAATTGGCGCGATCGCGTTTTTCAAAACAACCTCGTTATTTTAGCAGACCGAGCCGCTAATGAATGCGATCGCCAACTTTAAGTAACTCTATTGCTTCATCGCACCAAGTTAGCCAACTGGTTTCATCGTAAATGCCCCTTTTTAGCGTCAAGTAGCGAAATTTAGCTTCAAACGAGAGTTCTTGAGGATGAGAAAAATACTGTTTCTCTAACTGCTGGTAAGCTTGTAACTTCTGTTGATGAATTTGGCGGTGTCGCTGCAACTCTGTGTGTAGAGTTTGGGGAGCAGCTAAGTAACCAACAAAAATTTTTACAAGCAATTCATCTTTAATGGGTGTGGGTTCGCACGGTTCGTTAAGCCAGCCAACTAACTGCTGCTTGCCTCGCTCCGTAACGCGATATAGCTTTTTATCTGGTTTTCCTGTTTGGGCAATTGTTTCGTAACTAACCCACTGTTGGGCCTCAAGTTTAGATAATTCTCGATAAATTTGTTGATGGCTTGCTTTCCAAAAAAAGCCCACCGAACTATCAAACTGCTTTGCTAAATCGTACCCGCTACAAGGGCAGTCAAACAATAACGCTAATATCGCCTGAGCCAATGCCATAAAGATCCTTTACTTGACATATAAAACTTTTTGCATATACTCGTATTTATATGCAACTAATAGCATATCAGTTAAGGCTAAAACCTAACTTTTATTAGCTTCATCAATCAAGGAGTGTCTTGTATGGCTAAAGTAATTCCAGGCAGATTTACCGCTCAAATAGACGAACCTTTTGTTGTATTTATCATTGGGATGCGCATTAACCAGCTTTTTGCCTTTTCCAAATGGATTCCCACCGCCCAAGCAATGCCTTCGATGGTTCGCAATTTAATCCAAAACCCAGAAAAGGGATTTTTGGGAGGAGAAACTTTTGTCAACTGGCGGGGTATAGGACTAATTCAATATTGGCGGTCTTTTGAAGAATTAGAAAAGTTTGCCAGAAATCCAGGAGACATCCATCAAAAAGCTTGGCAAAAGTTTAATAAATCCGTTAGTAATGACGGTAGCGTTGGTATTTGGCACGAAACTTATTTAGTGAAACCAAAACAGTACGAAGCTATCTACGTCAATATGCCCGCATTTGGTTTAGCGGCGGCAACTAAGCATATTCCGGTTACGGGTAAAAGAGAAAGGGCAAGCCAACAACTTGAAAAAGAGCCAGCCCATTAAGCTTTTAAGGTAAAGCCACCGCCGCATCGATTCCCAAAATAGACAGCAAGCGCTCAATATCAAAATGTTCCTGCATCAATGAGCGGATACAGTCTACTTTAATTGGTTCGTGGAGGCGGACTTGTCCAAAGGCGCGATCAACAATCTCAACGGTAGAGAGCGTATCGAGATCGACAGACAAAATTGGAATTTCTAATTCTTCCGCTTTATTGAGAATAAAGTCCGGTGGTGGCAATTGTCCGGTAAGAATTAAGCATTGAGTAGAACTTTCTAATGCTGCAAGTTGAATTTCTACGCGATCGCCCCCCGTTACCACTGCCATGTTGCGCCGCTTGCGGAAGTATTTAAGGGCAGAATTAACATTCATCGCGCCAATAGCGAGGCTTTCTACCATTAAATTCGTGCGATCGCGCCTACACAGTACCTCCGCTTGCAACTGGTTGACAAGTTCCGCTACGCTAACGCTACGCAGCAAGTCGTTCTTGGGCAGCATTCCCAGCACCGGGAGATTTTGCTGCTCTAAAAACGGGCGCAGTTGACTATTAGCAAATTCAAATTCATCTTTAGGAATATCGTTAAGCAAAACGCCAATTAGGGAGTTTCCCAAGCTTTGCTTTGCTGATAACAGCGCCTCTATCGACAAAACTGATTTGTAACGCACTACCAATAGGACAGAAGCCTCAATAGCTTGGGCCACTTGCGCCAAACTAAGATCGAATAAAATGCCTTCGGCTAAATTACCCGCACCTTCTAGCAACACCAAATCGCTGCCAGTTTTTTGCAGGTATTGCTTTGCTTGTTGTTGATAATTAGTTCGATCTTGACCGCTCAGGCGTTTTTTTACAGTCGCGGCATTTAAGTTTAGTAAAGTTGGTAGTAGGCGATGGGCTGACAAATCAAGGATTTGCTTAATAAACTCCACATCTGCTTCCCCTACTTGTCCTTGGTCTTCACCAAAATTGCTACCTACAGGCTTGCCGTAGGCAATATCTAGCCCTTTTTTTTGCAGTTGATGAGATAGACCTAATACGGTAGCGGACTTACCACTATAAGCCTCTGTTGACCCAATTAGTAGATATTTAGCAGATGTTGGCACGCGATCGCTCCTTACTTAATCAAAGGCAATATATCTAGGAGTTCCCTAGAATTAATACTTACCTGCAACTTTTCGTTTATTTTAAGTCGAACTTGGGCTTTGAGGGATAATTAGAATATCGTCATGTAAAGATAATCTTTAGTTTGTTTCCAAGTTAATCATCTTTACGCAAGAGTTTGCGATAAAAGCCTTTAGGAAAGTCGGTAGTTTGGGCTAGTTGAAAGCTGACTACTACATCAATGAGAAAGTCTACCAACACCGAACTTGCCATCATGATTTCATAACTAAGCTCGGCGTTACCATCAAACTGCATCCGACACCGGATTAAGTCGGCAGGTAAAATTGAAACGTTCCAAGTCGCTACAAAAGGAATACTGTCCCCAGCCTCGATTTTGCGCTGTCCTTCTAGGACTCCTTTTTTATATAAGCTAATAGCTAAAGGGAGAATATTACGCTTATTTCCCTGAAAGTAAGGCATATATACGCGGACATCTTGGGGATTGGCGGGTTGTAGTTGTTCGATCGACATAAGTTAAATATTCCTTAAATTTAGCGGCGGCGCGATCGCCTCCTATTTGGTGGCTAACAATCTGCTAACATAGACTGCTGCCCATAATATTCCCAAGAACTATCTATTAATTGCACAGAATTTAGTAAATTTCTACTGCCAATTTCTTTAGTTAAAGTCAAAATCATTGACTCACGGTTTATTATGGGCTGAAGATGACAATAATAAATTCTGGTGAGCAAATTCTATGGCTCCACTGGTTGCCAACTATTACTTGACCTATCGCTGTAATGCTCGCTGTCACTTTTGTAACATTTGGGCATTAGAACCGCCAAATGAAGCGGATTATGAGACAATTAAGCATAATTTAGTCGATCTACGCAGGCTAGGCGTAAATTACGTTGATTTTACTGGTGGCGAACCGCTCCTGCGCGCTGATGTCGGTCAAATATACCAAGAGGCGAAGCGCCTAGGGTTTATGACCAGCATGACTACAAATACAATTTTGTATCCCAAAAAAGCAAAGGAAGTTCAAGGTTTAGTAGACTTTTTAAATTTCTCTTTAGATGGCGCGGACGCTGAAACTCACGACCGATCGCGGGGAGTAAGAATTTTTGACAACTTGGTAGAATCGGTAAAAATTGCCCAGTCTTTGGGCGAATATCCCGTACTCAACCACACTGTCACCGCGCAAAACTACGAACGAATTGATGAGATTGGCGAATTAGGACAGCGCTTAGGAGTGCGAGTATGGCTAAACCCAGCCTTTACTGCCTATGACAACTATAATTCCCAAAAAAATCCGACTCCCGACATGGTGACGGCAATTCAATCTAGTGGAAAGAAGTATAAAAATGTCGGGTACAATAAAGCTGCATTGGCTTTTATTGAAGCTGGCGGCAATGACACCAAAAACCCCCGTTGTAAAGCGGTAGATGCGGTAATTGCAATTTCTCCCGACGACCAACTGCTGTTGCCTTGTTACCACTTTGCCCAATCCGGCGTACCCATTAATGGCAAGCTCTACGAGCTTTACCGCGAATCGGAAGAAGTGGAAAAGTATCGCGCTTCTCAAGGGAAGCTATCAGTCTGTGAAGGCTGTACGGTATGGTGTTATTTGATCCCTAGCTTCAATATGGGTGTAGACAAATACTGGTGGCTAAATACGGTAACTTATGCCAGCGAATTCCTGGCCCGAAAACGATTCTTACAACGAGCTTGACGCGCTTAGTTCGTTGTTGTCTGAGTTCTCTGAACCAGAGGAATCCCAGACAAGTGCTGATGAGTCAATGTTAGAGACGGCAACATCTCTAACCTCTGGCGATCGCGGACGCAGACGCAAAGCGGCAGTAGTTTTAACAGTAGTGTGGGGCGGTACGATCGCCCTACACTTAGTTTCTTGGGGTTCGTGGTTTGTCTTGGGCATGACGACAATTTTTGGAATTCATGCTCTAGGACTTGTATTTACTAGACCTCGCATAGCACCTGCACCATTGTCGGGGAACTTGGCAAATTGTCCTACCGTTTCTCTGCTAGTCGCCGCTAAAAATGAAGAAGCGGTAATTAGTAAGTTGGTGAAAATGCTATGCAGTATCAACTACCCGATAGAAAAATATGAAATCTGGGTAGTGGACGATAATAGTACAGACACAACGCCCGAACTATTGGCAAACTTGAGGCAAAAATATCCTCAGCTAAAAGTAATGCGCCGAACCGCAGCTAGTGGTGGAAAATCTGGCGCGTTAAACGACGTATTGCCATTGACAAAAGGTGAATTTTTAGGGGTATTTGATGCCGATGCTCAAGTATCTCCTGACTTACTAAGACAAGTATTGCCATTGTTTGACAGACAAGCAGTGGGAGCGGTACAAGTACGAAAAGCGATCGCCAATTCTGGAACTAATTTCTGGACAAAAGGGCAAAGTGCGGAAATGGCTCTAGATAGTTATATGCAGCAACAGCGCATTGCCAAAGGTGGCATCGGCGATTTGCGGGGTAACGGTCAATTTGTGCGGCGAACGGCATTGCAGCGCTGCGGAGGCTGGAATGAGGAGACAATTACCGATGACTTGGACTTGGCTTTACGCCTGCATATAGACCAGTGGGATATTGAGTTTTTGAGCTTTCCTCCAGTAATGGAAGAAGGCGTAACAACGACAATTTCTTTATGGCATCAGCGCAATCGATGGGCAGAAGGGCAATCTCAGCGATATTTAGACTACTGGCGAGCAATTTTTAGCAATCGATTGGGAAGGGCAAAAACCTTCGATCTAGCCATGTTTTTGCTCATTCAGCAGATTCTACCGATCGCCGCCGTTCCAGACTTGATGATGTCTTTAGCCCGCAATCGAACCCCCGTAATGGCTCCCTTGACAGGTTTGATGTTGAGTTTGTCTGTAGTGTCGATGTTTATGGGCTTAAAGCGAGAGCGCAAAGAGGAATCGTTGAGTACGGCGGCATTTTTAGCAATTTTGCTGCAAACTCTCCGGGGTACGATTTATATGCTGCATTGGTTAGTTGTGATGGTTGGCACGACTGCAAGGATGTCGGTACGACAAAAGCGGCTGAAGTGGGTAAAAACTGTCCATGAAGGCAGCCAAGAGTAACTACCTAGATTAAAAATCTTCTTCTTCCTCCTCCTCCTCCCAATCAATCGTAGAACTAGCAATTTCTGGAAAATCGTTGGCTATAGAACTTCCGTAGCCCCCCT
>QQTW01000154.1_pt1 | contig 38796 bp, 27 predicted proteins | sample 1904831 | NCBI WGS metagenome assembly QQTW01 (sample SAMN09435610, study PRJNA476489) | Subsurface metagenome, whole genome shotgun sequencing project.
ACCCAGCAACAGGTAATTAGTAGCAGTACGAAAGAGGTATTTTGTCGCCAGCGGTTCAAAAATCTTGTCATGGTATGGTTCAGATACCGCATTTATATTTGTTTGAGGTACTCAATCAGCTTGGGCAATGTGCTGAGGCAGTTTAGTTTAGCCTTCGCTGTTCTTAACTTACCTAGCAGTTGTAGTTTACTATTTGACGCTGCGCACGGCTTTTATTCATGGCATTTCTGGGCTGAAGCAGCAATGCCCGATGCCCATACGCTGCGTTGCGCTTCTAAGACTAAATTTTATTTTGCCGAGATCCATAATACGCCGTAACGCACCCTACCGTCTTAGATCTTCATGCTAAGTGGGTTAGTTACTGTAAGCCCTACAGTACTTTTTTGGAATTCAGTAAAAAATTAGCCAGCTTTCAATGTCTGGTCGTGAGGATAATAAGCCTTGTTAGTGATGCAGTATTAAGCTGGGCTAATTTTAGAAAATGCCTTGTAGCGATATAGCAATCCTATTTGATTTATGAACTTCGAGCCTAGCCTGGCATGGGTAGTAGTACAAAATTATTTATTGTTCACTCGGCTAATTTTAGGAAACGACCGTAGCGAGATATGATTTAAATGCTACGAAAGCGAACTTCACACAAGGTTTTACCTGTTGCTGGGTTGTTTTAAGATTTTTCACCGCCTTGATGCCTTGGATTGTACCAAATGTTTGGGCTAATCCGTGCGGGTTGTTGATAAAAGGTTGTTTTTAGTGTTTTTTGAGAATTATTTAGAGTTGGCATCGCTACTAGTTCTATCTAGCTGCACCAAAGAAATAATTTCGCTATTTTTAGCTCAATAGTGCATTTACAATAGGAACGCTTTCGTGGGTAAAATGGAATGCCGATTGTCATGCACAACTTAAGTTTATAGCTTCATGATTTCCAGTAACGACTTTCGACCCGGTGTAACTATTGTATTGGATGGAGCCGTGTGGCGAGTGGTGGAATTTCTCCATGTCAAGCCAGGAAAAGGCTCGGCTTTTGTGCGGACAAAGTTGAAAAACGCCCAAAGTGGGAGTGTGGTGGAACGGACTTTCCGCGCTGGAGAAACTGTTCCCCAAGCTAACTTGGAAAAAAGCACGATGCAGCATACCTATAAAGAAGGGGACGATTTCGTCTTTATGGATATGGAAACCTATGAAGAGGCTCGTTTGAGTGCCAGCCAAATAGGCGATCGCGTCAAATACCTTAAAGAAGGTATGGAGGTGAATGTCGTGCGTTGGGATGAACAAGTGTTGGAAGTAGAACTGCCTAACTCCGTTGTATTGGAAATCGTACAAACCGACCCTGGGCTACGCGGTGATACAGCAACGGGTGGAACTAAACCCGCCATTGTCGAAACTGGCGCTAGCGTTATGGTGCCTTTATTTATTACTACCGGAGAGCGCATTCGCATCGACACCCGGAATGATACTTATCTAGGACGGGAATAAATTTGAGATTCGAGATTTAGGATTTTGAACTGAATTTAAAATCTTAAATCTGGGCATCCGCGCATCGAATGAGGTAAGACTTGCTGTGCCATTGGATTTTAATGAACTGCGCCAACTTCTAATCGTGCTAGCTCAAACTGATATTGCGGAATTAACGTTAAAAAGTGATGAGTTTGAGTTGACAGTACGTAAGGCTGTGGGAGAGAAAACTCAGTTGCTGCCCACAGCCGAATCAATAGCAAGCAACGCGATCGAGTTAGGATTAAATTCTTCCCCTATTGCTAATACTGCTACTGGCAGAGAATCGATCCCTAGCCGGATAGGAGAGTCGACTATTAGTAATTCTTTGCAAATGCCACTGGCGGCTCAGCCGTTGGAGCAAAAATTTTTAGAAATTTCCTCACCAATGGTAGGAACTTTTTATCGCGCTCCCGCCCCTGGCGAACAGCCATTTGTAGAAATAGGCGACCGTGTTAGGGTAGGTCAGACAGTTTGTATTATTGAAGCCATGAAGCTAATGAATGAAATAGAAGCAGAAGTCTCCGGGCAAATTATTGATCTACTAGTGCATAATGGCGAACCTGTTGAATATGGTCAGCCACTGATGCGCATTAAGCCTGATTAATGTTTAACTCGTTACTATACCATCCAAGTTTTAATCAGTGCAGTTGGATGTATTTTTTAGGGTTAATTCTGATGATGAAATTAGCAAAGCCTGTACCTCCGGAAGTCATGCAACAAGTTGCAGAGTATTTCAGCCTGTTGAGTGAACCAATGCGTCTACGGCTGTTGAGCCTACTACGGGATGGTGAAAAGTGCGTGCAGGAGCTGGTAGAAGCAACACAAACAAGTCAAGCCAATGTTTCTAAGCACCTGAAAATAATGTGGCAGGCAGGAATACTAAGCCGTCGCAGTGAAGGTACTTCTGCCTACTACAGGGTAGAGGACGATATGATTTTTCAATTATGGAATTTGGTCTGCCATCGTTTAGCTACTAGAGTTGAACACCAAGCTCGCCAGTTTCGGGTTTTGAATGGTAACAAGCGTTAAGAAGCAATTCATTTACCTTTAGCTATTAAATTACTAATTTCCCAAAGTAGCTAAAGAGTAAAGTTTTCTTGGAAGCTTTGACGAGTGAGCGGCTGCTCTAACTCCAAACCTTCTCCACTTAAGACTTCTAAGGGTTTTCCTTCCACTTCAATCCAAACTCGATCTGATGGCTGTAAACTCGTGGCAGTGTAAACTACTTGTGCAACACGACCGATCATGGCGGCACTGCCACCTCCGTTGGTAAATTCTTGAGATAAATCAATGTGAATGCCATCAGGGTTTACTTTCAAACTTCGCAGCTTTGTTCCTGCTGGAATAGTAGTACTAACAGCGGCATCTTTGGGTCCTGCTAACAAGCCGTTAAAAGCAGTTTCTAAAACAGTACTGGGTTGTTCAGCAGTAGTTGTAATCGTCTTTGGCACTAGTTTTTGTTGAGCGCCCGTATCCGTCAGCCAATAAACTTGTACTTTTTGCTCTGCCTTAAACTCCACAGTTGGAGGTGGCGATGACTGTTGATTGGTCTCAGAAGATGGGGTGGTTTGAACTTCCCCGCTAGAATGCCAATACCACCAAGCAGCACCTCCGCCAGCGGTAACAGCTACTGTAGCAATAGCCGCGATCGCTCCTACAGAAATACGTTGTTGTCGTTGTTGTTTTACCATGTGAAAAACGCTCCTTAAGGCTGTAACAAAATCGGGATGAGGAGGAAAACTATAATAATAGCTACGTTGACGACTTACGATTCTGCCATAATTGCGAAGATGGTTCCACTTGGAGAAATCCTACAATTTCTAATTTTTGTGGATTCACCTTTAATTGTAAAATTCGCGCCTTGAGTCCGTACTCGTCTAAATTGCGCAAATCCAGTTTTTTACTAACAGAAGTTGCGATCGCGCTCACAAGTTGTTGTGTTACCTCCTCTCGATTGACATACACTACTGGCTTGACTAGCTGGATTTGTCGCCCAGCTACTACGCCTAATCCAGACTCGGCTGCGATCGCAATCGTCGGCTGATTATCTGCTGTTAGTTCGACAGAGAACCGTAGGCGATCGTTAGGTAATAACTCTACCCTAGGATTCACAAACTTGTAGCTGGTTTGTGAATCTTCATCTTGCCTCCCTATTTCTGGTATGTCCAGATCGCGCAAAATCTTTGCTACGGTTGGGGACTGTAGAGCTTGGTTAATATCCCCCCGATCTAACACTAAACGCACTCCAGCAGTGAGAGAACGCCTGATTTTTGGCTGTTTCTTGCCTAGGCTGCGCGGATCTAGATCGATTGGATCGGTTTCTAATTCCACTTCAGCAATGCGAATATCTTGCTGTTTCAGCTTTAAACCCCGACCTGCTATTCGCACTCGTTCCACCTTTCCTTGGAGGAGGTGGTAACTAGGGGCGTTGTCTACTCGTACTTCTAGCCGATCTACCTTGTTTAACTGGGAACGAATAGCATTTTCAGCAGTGCGATCTACAGCTAACCCGGTTGGCGCGATTAAACCAAGTAAGCTAGACAAAAGGATGGTAAGGAATTCCATTTCAGTTATTGCATCTCTCTTTGCATCGCCTCAATTGAATTTTTTGCTTAAGAGCAAACTTACACTAGTTTGCCCTGCGAAAAGTTTTTATAGCTTGAATTTTTCGCCTTAACTTAAGCAAATCCTGCACCATCACCTCTAAATTGTTATCCTCCTGATGTTCAATTTCCGATTGATTGAGAATCAGATCAAGTTTATGCTCGTGCTGCTTGAGTTGCTTGCTTTGTGTATTTTTTTTACAAGTGCAACCTTTGGCAAAAGCAAGAAGTAAGCCGTATTACGACTTATTTTCGTCGAGCCACTGTTTGAGTGTGGTAGCAACTTCATCAATGGCCATTTCCTGAGATTGATGGGTATGCCGGAGGACGACTTCGACTTTGCCATTAGCAAGCGATCGCCCGGTAACAATTCGATAAGGAATTCCAATCAGATCGGCATCTTTGAACTTCACCCCAGCGCGTTCGTCGCGATCGTCGAGTAAAGTTTCAATTCCCGCTTGATGTAATCGCTCGTAGAGTTTTTCCGCCGCTTGGACTTGTTGAATGTCAGCAATATTAGGGATGCAGATGATGGCTTGGTAGGGAGCGATCGCAACAGGCCAAATGATTCCATCTTTGTCGTAAGATTGCTCTACAGCCGCTTGTGCCAGGCGTGACACCCCTACGCCATAACAACCCATCACCAAGGGAACTTCTTCACCCTGTTCGTTGGTGTAGGTAGCTCCCATCGCTTTCGAGTATTTAGTACCTAATTGAAAAATGTGTCCGATTTCAATGCCTCTAGCACTTTTCAGAATTTGGTTGGAGTCATGGATAGCGCGATCGCCTGGCCTTGCTTTATTGACATCAATCACTTGTTGTGATATAGCAAATTCTTCGCCCCAGTTAGCACCTACTACGTGGTAGTTTGATTCATTTGCCCCTGTAACAAAATTTTTCAAATCTACAACTGTTTTATCGACCAATCGTAAAAATTTAGAATGCACCTCCCCCTGCCCCCTCCTACCAGAGGGGGTGGTAATGTAGTCATCGGCAAGATCGGGGGCAATGTAGCCAAGAGGTAAAGATTTAGCTGCCCATTTTTGCTGTGTCTCCACATCTGGTACTGTTAAGGCAAGAAGAGCTTTAGCGCCATATTGGGGTGCTTGCCTCGTCAACTCATTCTGTAACTTAACTTCATTGACTTCGCGATCGCCTCGAATGCTTACCAGTACCAGTACATTCATGCCGTTGTCATAAACTGCCTGGTAGAGGACATTTTTTACTACTTGAGTAGCGGAACACTTGAGGAATTGGCAGAGTTTCTCAATTGTTTCTGTTCCTGGTGTTTCCCGTTTTTCATAAGTTGTAAAGGGTGATGGTTTGGAATCAGCGGGTAAAGAAACAGCCTTTTCTACATTGGCGGCATATTTGCCATCATCTGTGTAAAGCACCTCATCTTCGCCAGCATCTGCCAACACCATAAATTCTTGTGATTCAGCACCGCCAATTGCGCCTGAATCTGCCTGGACTGCACGGAAAGCCAAACCACAACGGCGCAGCATATTGCTGTATGCTTGATACATATCCTGATAAGTTTTTCTGAGGCTTTCCTCATCAGCATTGAAAGAGTAGCCATCCTTCATAATGAATTCCCGTCCTCGCATTAAACCAAAGCGGGGGCGAATTTCGTCACGAAACTTTGTTTGGATTTGGTAGAGGTGTAGGGGTAGCTGACGATAAGAACGGATTGTATCGCGGGCGATCGCTGTAATCACTTCTTCATGGGTTGGGCCGAGTCCCAATTCCCGTTCTTGCCGATCTTTGAGGGAAAACATGATACCTTCAGCTTTAGTATAAGTATCCCAACGTCCAGATTCGCGCCACAATTCAGCTGGTTGTATTTGCGGTAACAGACACTCTTGTGCGCCTGTAGCGTTCATTTCTTCCCGCACTATCTGAGAAACTTTTTGCAGCACCCGCCACATCAAGGGTAGGTAGGCGTAGACACCGCTACCGATGCGACGAATATAACCCGCACGGACTAATAGTTTATGACTGGGGATTTCAGCTTCGGCTGGATCTTCCCGCAGCGTGACAAAAAGCATTTGAGACAGTCGCATCGCTTGTTCCCTTTCCCAATCTGACGAGCATCATCAGATCAGTCTAGAGCATTAGCTGCCTCAAAGAATTCAAGTTCCTGTAGCTGAGCGTTGGATTTCCTCATGCAGTCACCGCTCAAATTTAAGGCGGCTGGGGCAGGTTTGGCAGGGGGATACTCAAAAGTGCCGCAACTGCAGAGTAGTTGCCATTTTTCGAGTACTGCTTTTTTGGCAGCAATGTATCTATATACGGTTTTTCTCAGAAGGGTGGAAGTGTCCTGATGCAGGAGTTTTGAACCTTAGTAGATTTGACCACCCTTTCACAAAAAATAGATGGCGAGTTATACCTTCGTGCTGAAACTGATTCAAAGTAACTCTGCTTCTTCAAACACCTTGAACAATCTCGGCGTGGGTGGTTGGGCTTGTAAGGTTACGAGAAATCACCGATAGCTAAACTCAGCTGCTTTTTGTCCCACAACTTCCGGCGCACCAACTTTTAAATTCAAAGAGTCAGCGTGAACGGTTAACCAAGGCTGACCGATATTTAAACTGGCAAAAGGACTCTCAGGCGGAATTTCTAATTTAGAACCGACTAAACCAAAGCGAGATTCAACTTCAGCCGGAAATAAAAGTAAATTAGATCCTAAAGTACTGAAACTAGATGCACCTAAGCGCTGTTTCAATCCAAAACCTTGACGATTGTAGCCAAGACTGCAAAGCGTTCTGTTTCCTTGACGGACAGTGACGTGGTTATCATGCTCCCAACTAAATTCAGCCATTTCTTTGGGTAAACCCCAAATTTCTCGACCACCAGCTACGGAGTCAGAATTATCTACATAGATATGAGAAACCCAACCGCCGAATTTGCCTTTGTAATTTAAAAAAGCGGCAATTACAATTAATTCGCTGTATTCAAGTACTGAACCTTGCCCGTAATACGATAGATAAACTCCTCCCAAGGTTTTACCAGGAAAAACAGAAATAATGTTTAACTCTGGGGGAATGAGGGGGCGCACTCGGTCAATATCCAATAGGTGTAAGGTTTGGAAAGCGTGTCCTTTGAGCGTCCAGGGTGATTGAGGATAGGGCATAATCAGATTTTAGATTTTAGATTTTGGATTTTAGATTGGTAAATGGTGGTTGCCGTTACCCATTACTTATTACCAATTCCCAAACCAAAAAAAATCCCCATCCAGAGGAATGCTGGAATGGGGAAGATTAACTATTTCTTAGCTAGACAAGTAGCAATTACTTGCTTTCGGTGAAGTCAGCGTCGATAACATCATCGCCACTGGGGGCTGAGGTAGAACCACCGCTACCATCTGGGCTAGCACCATCAGGTGCTGCACCGCCACCAGCTTGTTGATAGATGTTGGTGCCGATGCTGTAGAGAGTTTGTTGCAGTTCGGGCATCAACCGCTTGATCTCCTCGTCGTCTTCCTTGGAGATGGCATCGCGCAAGTCTTTGACTAAGCCTTCAACTTTGGTTTTGTCATCAGCAGGAACTTTATCGCCCAAGTCTTTGATCTGCTTCTCAGCTTGATAAGCTAAAGAGTCAGCTTGGTTCTTGCGATCGACTTTTTCACGCCGCTCTTTGTCAGTTGAGGCATTTTGTTCGGCTTGCTTGACCATGCGCTCGACTTCAGTCTTATCTAGAGTAGAAGCGCCAGTAATGCTGATTGACTGCTCTTTACCACTACCCTTGTCCTTCGCGGTGACATTGAGAATACCGTTAGCATCAATGTCGAAGATAACTTCAATTTGAGGTACGCCGCGAGGTGCTGGGGGAATACCATCTAGGCGGAAAGTACCCAAGCTCTTGTTGTCGTTGGACATCTCCCGTTCGCCTTGGAGAACGTGGATTTCCACGTTGGTTTGACCATCCACAGCCGTAGAGAAGACTTCTGACTTCTTGGTGGGAATTGTGGTGTTGCGGGGGATAATCCGAGTCATGACACCGCCAAGAGTTTCCACACCCAGGGAAAGAGGACTCACGTCTAGCAGCAAGATACCTGTGACATCGCCAGCCAAAACGCCCGCTTGAATTGCCGCACCGACTGCTACCACTTCATCTGGGTTTACTGTTTGGTTGGGGTCTTTACCCAGGGTTCGCTTAACTATCTCTTGTACGGCAGGAATGCGGGTGGAACCACCGACCAATACTACTTCGTCGATCGCATTTTTATCTAACTTGGCATCGCGCATTGCGTTCTCTACGGGAACGCGACAGCGATCGATCAAGTCAGAGCAAAGCTCTTCAAATTTGCCACGAGTCAGCGTCATATCCAGGTGCTTAGGGCCTTCCTGGGTAGCGGTGATAAATGGCAGGTTGATTTCCGCTTGAGTAACGCTAGACAGTTCGATTTTGGCTTTTTCTGCTGCTTCAGTCAGACGTTGTAGGGCTTGTTTGTCTTTACGCAGGTCAATACCTTCTGTCCGGCGGAATTCTTCAGCTAAGTAATCAACGATTTTTTTGTCAAAGTCGTCACCACCAAGGTGAGTATCACCACTAGTAGCTAGCACTTCAAACACACCATCGCCTACTTCGAGGATGGATACGTCGAAGGTACCACCACCAAGGTCAAATACTAGAATAGTTTCGTTGCTCTTCTTGTCAAAACCGTAAGCAAGAGAAGCGGCGGTAGGTTCGTTGATGATCCGCAGCACTTCAACCCCAGCAATGCGACCAGCATCTTTGGTAGCTTGACGCTGAGAGTCGTTGAAGTAAGCGGGAACAGTGATTACTGCTTGAGTCACTGTTTCTCCCAAATACTTACTGGCATCTTCCACCAGCTTGCGGAGAACTTGAGCAGAGATTTCTTCTGGGGCAAATTGCTTACTAGCAGCTGGACAGTCCAGCTTCACATTGCCACTGCTGTCGCGCAGGACTTTGTAGGAAACTTCGGTGGCTTCGTTAGTCACTTCTTCGTATTTGCGTCCGATGAAGCGCTTGACCGAGTAAAAGGTGTTTTCCGGGTTCATCACCGCTTGGCGCTTGGCAATTTGACCGACCAAGCGATCGCCATTTTTGGCATAAGCTACTACTGACGGCGTTGTCCGAAAACCTTCGGCATTAGCAATTACGGTGGGCTTACCACCTTCCATTACTGCGACGCAGGAGTTAGTCGTACCTAAGTCAATTCCAACTACTTTTGCCATTAGAGGTTCTGGCTCCCTTATTAACTACTAAATCTGTTGAGGACACTACAGCTAAAAATTGAATCAGCAGCGTTCGGTGCTTGAATAAGATTGCATTTTTGTACCGATCTCTATACTGAGCGTGGGTAGCTACTTGATGAAGGGTGGTTTGCCGAACCTAAATTAGGACGGTTAGCCTATCACTAGTACTTCAACGCTCAAACATTTTTATCGCTTTATCGCTGCTCGATTGCATTCACTCTGTCTAATGTAGTGAACTAAAGGCGTTGAGGAGTTGGGGCGAACCGTAATTGAATAGGTGTGTTTGCCGTCAATTGCGAAAATGCAGGAATAGAGAAATAGCTTGCGATCGCCCACTCAGCCACTACTAATAATATTAATCAAGCATTATCGTTAAAATTGTAAGTCTGAGCGCTTGCTATTTCCACTCCTAACTCCTATGGTTTCTCTACCTCCCAGCTTACAAACCAGACTTGCATCACCGCTAAAAATCGGCTCGTTTGAAGTCAAAAGTCGGGTGTTACAGTCGCCGCTATCTGGTGTTACCGATCTAGTGTTTCGTCGTCTAGTGCGGCGCTATGCCCCTGAATCAATGATGTACACCGAGATGGTTAATGCCACTGGGCTGCATTATGTCAAACAATTGCCTAAACTTATGGAGGTAGACCCGAACGAAAGACCGATTAGCATTCAATTATTTGACTGTCGCCCCGATTTTTTGGCAGAAGCAGCGGTGATGGCTGTGGAGGAAGGGGCTGATACAGTTGATATTAATATGGGTTGCCCAGTAAATAAAATTACGAAAAATGGTGGTGGTTCTTCGTTGCTGCGACAACCAGAAGTAGCTGAAGCGATCGTGCTATCGGTAGTTAAAGCAGTAGATGTACCAGTCACGGTTAAAACTCGTATTGGTTGGACTGATAAAGAAATTACTATTTTAGACTTTGCCAAGCGCATGGAGGATGCAGGGGCGCAGATGATCACCGTTCATGGTCGTACCCGCGCTCAAGGTTACAATGGTGCGGCAAAGTGGGAATGGATCGCACGGGTAAAGGAAGTGCTATCGATTCCTGTGATTGCCAATGGCGATATTTTTTCCGTAGAAGCGGCGGTGAAGTGTTTGGAGCAAACTGGTGCTGATGGGGTAATGTGTTCGCGGGGAACTTTGGGTTATCCGTTTTTAGTAGGAGAGATCGATTATTTTCTTAAGACAGGGCAAGAGTTACCATCTCCTACACCAATCCAACTGCTCAAATGTGCTGCAGAACATCTACAAGCGTTGTGGGAATATAAAGGCGATCGCGGTGTACGCCAAGCTCGCAAACACATGACTTGGTACGCCAAGGGCTTTGCTGGTGCAGCGGAGTTACGGGGTCAACTAAGTGTAATTGAAACAGTTGAACAGGGATTAGAACTAATTAACAAAACAATAGACCAAATGGAACTTGGAAGATCTTCATCTGAAGTCGGAAGTATTTTACTAGCCACTAGCCACTAGCCCCCGATTCAAACAAAATGCGAACTTGACCTAGCTAAATGCTCAAGAGCAGAAAAAATCCTCAGTTCAAGCCCAAAGCAAAATAAGTCGTAAGTGAAACAGCAGTTGTTTTTAAATCGCAGGTTTTATAAATAGTCTTGAAGCAACCCTCTGACTTACGACTTAGCTTAACTTGCTGCGTTCTATTTGCAAAGCTGCTTTAACTCTTTCGTATTCAGCCTCAACCTGGGATATTTTTGGTTCGCGATCTTGAATTGTTCCTCTCCGACCGATCGCTTCGAGTTCTTTACATAGATTACCCAAATGTGTAGCACCAAGCATCGTACTGCTTGATTTTAAAGTATGAGCCGAGCGATGCAATGTCTGTGCGTCTTTTAGGGCGATCGCGCCAGCTATTGCTTGCAGCAGTTTAGGTGCATCTTCAAGGTAGGCATCAATCACTTGTGCCAAAACTTCCTCTGCACCCTCGCCTGCCATATCCCTGATGATTTGTAGCGCCTTAGTATCAAGAGGAGTTAGCGGATGGGGTGAGGGGGAGTGGGGGAAAACTATTATTTCCCCTTGTCCCCTTGTCTCCTTGTTCCCTTGTCCCTTTGCCAGTCCCCAACCCCTAGCCTCTAGTCCCTCAATTGGTTGACACTTACCCAATGCCTTTACTAATTCCTCTACTTGAATCGGTTTAGTCAGGTAGTCGTCCATACCTGCATGAATACACAGTTCGCGATCGCCCTGCATCGCATTAGCTGTCATCGCAATTATTCGAGGACGTGAGGGAGGTTTCCATCTTTGGCAAATTTGACGGGCAGCTTTTAATCCGTCCATCTCTGGCATTTGCACATCCATCAGCACTACATCATAGAGTTGTTGCTGCAAGGCTTCTAACACTTCTAATCCATTACCAGCTACATCTGCTTGATACCCTAGACGCTGCAGCATCAGTAGCGCTACCTTCTGATTCACCAGATTGTCCTCAGCAAGTAAAATTCGTAAGGACTGAACCGAGGTAGTAGCAACTTGAGAATCAAATTTGGTGATAGTAGTAGCAGGCACTACTTTAAAAAGCTCTTCGTTCAAGCTCCGAAGCAACACACTATGAAGTTGGGTTTGTTTGACTGGCTTGTTCAAGCAAGCGGAAAAATTAACATCAACAGCCCGATCGCCTGATTTTGGCTTACCAATCGAGGTTAACATCACCAGTGGTAGTTCCTGACGCTCTGGGTGCTTGCGAATTTCTGCGGCTAGAACCAGTCCATCCATCTGCGGCATCTGCATATCCAAAATTGCAATGTCAAATGGATCTCCTTGACTCAGCCATGCCAAAGCCTCCGCCCCTGTTGCCGCCGCGCGGGGAAGCATTCCCCAAGACTGGGTTTGCAGAGTTAAGATTTTGCGGTTAGTAGCGTTGTCGTCTACAATTAATAGCCGCTTCCCATTTAATGGTAGCTGCATACTATCATCAGCAAACGATATTGTCTCAGGCACAGATTCTGCAAGCATCGTGAAATAAAAGGTGGAACCTTTGCCTACTTGACTTTCAACCCACATCCGACCGCCCATCATTTCGCACAATCGTTTACTGATGGCTAATCCTAGCCCTGTGCCACCATAGCGACGAGTAGTAGAGGAATCAACCTGGCTGAAAGACTGGAACAGGCGATCCATCCTTTCTAGTGGAATACCAATACCTGTATCTTCGATCGCAAATTGAATTTCATAACAGGGGCTAGAAGTTAGGGGCTGGAGACTAGGGGAAGAGGAATTAGAGTGTGAACCAGAGATTGCGTCTCCAATCCATAGCTTTGAGTTGGGTTTCCAAGAAACTAGCCCCAAGTCGCTATTCCCTAGTTTTTGGACTGTCACCGAAACTACCACTTCGCCAGCGTCAGTAAATTTAATCGCATTACTGAGTAGGTTAAGCAAGATTTGGCGTAGCCGGGTAACATCGCCGACGATCCTATTCGGCGTTTGAGGATCGATCAGGGATGTCAGCTCGATATTTTTTTCTGCCGCTTGGAGAGCCAGTAGATCCAGTGTCTCCTCGATACAAGTTCGCAGATTGAATGGTTGTTCTTCTAATTCCAGCTTTCCTGACTCGATTTTGGAAAAGTCTAAAATATCATTAATGATGGCCATTAATGCGTCAGCACTGCTGTGGATTGTCTGCACAAATTCCTGCTGTTGGGGTAGCAGTTCGGTATCGTCGAGGAGCAATCCCGTCATACCAATCACTCCGTTCATGGGAGTGCGGATTTCGTGGCTGATGTTAGCTAGAAATAAGCTTTTGGCTTGATTTGCGCTTTCAGCCACAGCACAGGCTTGTTCGGCTGCTTTTTGCATCATCTCTAGCCTTGCCTGGGAGACAATTAGCTCTTGGTTAGCGGCTTCTGCTTGCTCCAGTGTTTGCTTTAAATCTGCTGTTCTTTGTGTTACTTCTTGCTCTAGTTGAGCATTGTGGTTGGCTAATTTAGCATTTGCTAGTGCGATCGCACTAGCCATTGAGTTGAATGAAGCGGCTAAATAACCCAACTCATCTTGTCTGGTTGCATCCAGGTGAATATCCAAGTTTCCTTCAGCAATCTTCTGTGTAGCTTTGAGTAACTGCTGTAAGGGCCTGCCAAGTTGCTGGCGCAAAGTAAAAAATAGCACCAATACTTCAACCAGCAACGAAATCAAACCCAAAATTAAAACAAAACGAACTGTTAGAAATGCCTGCTGTGCCAAAATTGACTTTGGAAACACCACCACAAAATACCAATCTGGCCCAGGAATTGTAGTTACGGCGAGGTATTCTCCATCCTCGGTATTGTCAAATACAATTGCGCTTGGGGCTTTATTTCGTACCAGTTGAAATATCTTTTTCAAATGGCGATCGCTCGACTTAGAAATGTCAAAATTACCCTGGCTGTCCTGGATTTGCTTCATTAAATCTGGGTGAGCAATCAGGCGACCATCTTGACGGAAGATGATATTGTAACTTCCTTTGAGCCTTTGGTTAACCGTTCGCTCGATTAGTCGATCGAGCAAAACGTCATGCCCAACTGTAGCAAGATGCCTGTCGCCTACATAAACTGGGGATACACAAGATACCATCCAAGCTTTAGGCAATGGATCGTAGTAAACTCCAGTCCAAACAGTCTGACGCTCTGGGTTGTGTTTGCGATCGGTAATCCAGAAATACTCTTCCCCTGGTTCATAAGTATCTGCTGTAGCCCAGTCACTAACAGCCAAGCCAGGCCAATATGCAACTGAGAAATTCTCTGGTGCCATGAAGTAGGTATCTGGAAAGCGGTTGAGCCAAGCGGGCCCGTATTTATTAGCTAGTTCGTAGAATAACAGCACGCGACGGCGAACGTCGGCATTTATATTTACCTCATCATCGATAAATATGCTTGCTTGTCGTTGGCGATCGAAATTCTCCAAACGATTGTGCGTCGCACCATCTTTATACTTAACGAAAAGTCGATCGAATTCTTCGCGCGGATCTTGCTCGCCGCGTTCTCTAAGTTGCCGCAACAACTCCTGTTTCAACACAGTTAGATTATCTTCGGCTAAAGTAAATAAGCTCGTTTCAGTTTGACTGCGTTGGAGCGCATATTTTTCTAGCTGCTCTTTTGTTTGAGCCTCCAGAATGGACAAGATGTGAATATAGCTAACTGCACTAGAAGCGACAATTACAACAGCAACCCTCAGCGCCATTTTGCTCAGCGTTTGCCATGTTAGCGTTCCTGTTGCCATGCGCTTAAAAAACATATCTACAATTCCATTTGCTGTTAATGGACTGAGGCAAAATCAAGCAAAATCTATTTACACTCAGTATTCCCAGAGCCAATGGCAAAAATCACACCTTGTAGCTGCCGATCGAGCATTCAGGCGCTCGATTTTCATCTTTAACAAAAATTTACCAACTAGCAGCTAAAAATGCGTGATTTACTCGATGCTGGAATTAACACAAACAAGTCAAAGTTAAGCTAGTGACTTTAGTTAGACTTTCAGGCGGTGCGAACATGAAATAAAATCTCTTCAACCAAAACCTCAAACAATACTTAATATTTCTCAATTTATTGTTTCTAATAATGAAAAAGCACTCTGCTGCTTGGCAATGCTGAAATGCCAACTAGCAAACATTTATAGATTTTTGCTGTAACCCCTTCGTGTCCTAAAACGGTATCTACCGCATTATGAAAACTACCTCCGTCTGTGGCGCTTCACCTTTAATCCTTGTAGTGGATGACGATAAATCTATACGGATTCTGCTACGTCGAGCAATGGAACAAGAAGGCTATCGAGTAGTAGAAGCAGCAGATGGAGAGCAAGCAATGGCTGCATACACTCACCTACATCCAGATATTGTCCTGCTGGATGCTTTGATGCCAAAAGTCGATGGGTTTAGTTGCTGCGAACAACTGCGATCGCTCTCTGGGAAAAATTGCCCGCCAGTATTAATGATTACGGCGCTTGAAGATCCAGAGTCAGTCGATCGCGCTTTTAAAGTGGGTGCAGCCGATTTTGTCACCAAACCGATCCATTGGGCAGTTCTACGTCAGCGAGTGCGCCGTCTTTTGCATCAATCCCAGCTATACAAGCAGTTAGAGCGCTCCAACCAAGAATTACAGGCTCGGCTCGGCGAACTCAAGCAGACAGAACTTGCCTTGCGAGAAAGCCAAGAGCGCTATGCCTTAGTTGTCCAAAGCACTCATGATGGACTTTGGGATTGGAATCTCAAAACCAATGAAATCTATTTTTCCCCCCGGTGGAAAACTATGTTGGGCTACACCGAGGACGAGATGAATAACAGCTTGGCAGAATGGTTTAAACGAGTTCATCCCGAAGATATGGAACAATTCAAAGGAGAACTCAGCGCTCACTTGGCAGGATTGACGGCTCATTTTGAAAACGAACATCGCCTGCTGCATCAAGACGGAGAATATCGCTGGATGCTCTGTCAGGGAATCGCTGTGCGCGATGCAGCTGGGAACCCTTATCGCATTGCTGGCTCCCAAACTGACATCACTTTGAACAAGGCGAACGAAGCAAAATTGATTTATCAAGCCTTTCACGATCCACTAACAGGGCTGCCAAATCGAATATTGTTTATGGAGCAAATAGAGTCGGCGCTCAAGCGTTCCAAAGAAGATCGAAATTATGTCTTTGCTCTGTTATTTCTGGATCTAGACCGCTTTAAGGTAGTTAACGACAGCTTGGGACACACATTCGGAGATCGGCTACTGGTGGCGATCGCTTCAAAACTCAAGGCTTGTTTGAGTCCCAAAGATTCGATTGCCCGATTGGGCGGAGATGAGTTTACTATCCTACTCGAAGATATTAAAGATATTAGTGACGCTACAAAGATGGCTGACCGAATTTACCAGGAACTGTCATTGCCATTCGACCTTAGCGGACACGAGGTCTTCACTACTGTTAGCATTGGCATTGCTATCAGTACGCTCGGTTACGATCGACCAGAAGATTTGCTTCGAGATGCAGATATGACAATGTATCGTGCCAAAGCACTTGGCAAAGGACGGTTAGAGGTATTTGATCCTACTCTGCACGACCGAGCTATGGCACGATTGCAGTTAGAAATTGATCTACGACGGGCGCTGGAACGTCAAGAATTGCAATTGCATTACCAGCCGATTGTGTCATTCAACAACGGTAGAATCATTGGCTATGAGGCTTTAGTGCGTTGGCAACACCCTCAAAGAAGTTGGGTGTCACCTGTAGAGTTTATCCCACTGGCAGAAGAAACCGGGCTGATTGTGCCTCTGGGCTTGTGGGTGTTGCGACAAGCCTGCCAGCAATTGCGCATTTGGCAGCAGCAACAACAGCAAGATCCGCCTTTAACCGTTAATGTGAATCTCTCTGGTAAACAGTTTGCCCAACCTAATTTGATTGAGAATATCAAACAAGTGCTTCAGGAGACTGGACTGGATGCAAGCAGTTTGAAATTAGAAATCACTGAAAGCGTGTTGGTAGAAAATGCTACACCTGCCGTTGCAATTCTCAAGCAACTTAAGGCTTTAGGAATAAAATTGGCGATCGATGATTTTGGTACAGGCTATTCGTCTTTAAGTTATCTGCACCAAATGCCAATCGATACTTTAAAAATTGACCGCTCCTTCGTTAATAATGTCGATTGCGATCCGGAAAAAATTGAGATGATTCGTACTATTGTCTCCTTAGCATGGAATTTGGGGATGAATGTTGTGGCTGAAGGTGTGGAGACAAAAAAACAAATGTACCAATTACAGGCTCTTAGATGTGATTATGGGCAAGGTTATTATTTCTCTCGACCTTTAGATGCCAATGCAGTCAAAACCTTAAAACAATTTGATCTCCAGAAAGCAGGAACACCTCCCGTTCAGCCGAAAAATCAAATGCCTACACGCCATGTTCAATTCCCAGATAATAGTTACCAACAAGCAACACAGACATTTTTATTGACGAGTATATTAGATTTAAGTGCAAATAACTCGCCGCTAAAAGCAGAGGATGAAAGCGCTACTTTTTTCAATTCTTCGTTGCGATCGCAGTAACTGACTTTGATTAAGTCATAAGTCGTAAGTCAGCACTATCTATGGATTTTATATTCTTCCCATCCCAAAAGTAGAGTTCAAAGCTTGTAGCCTACTAAATTGATGATATTACTTAATTTTTAAAATGTTAGAATTAGCAGAACTTTAAAAATCTAAAATCTAAAATCCAAAATCTAAAATGAAATGAGTCGATCTGCCAAATTGAAAATAACCACAAAAATTTTTGCCATTATTCTCAGCATCGCCATCGTGGTTTGGCTGTTGAGAGGCTTTGGCATTTTAACTTTTATTCCAGGTGGTCTGATTTTGTTTTTGCTGCTGAGTGCGATCGCAGTGGGAATTCTTAACCTTTGGCAACGACGTTGGCTTCGTTTCTAATTTTACACCTTTCTCTGTTCCCCCTTCCTTTTGAGAGACGGGTATAAATTTTCTCAATCAACCCTAAGATCGACGAATCGAGATCGAGTCATTGATATTCTCCAAGAAGAACGATGCGAAAAAATGTTCAAGGAGAACAAAATGACAGCTACAGGTACGACATCCACACAACCAGCTGTTTCAAATGCAGAGCGCAGTGTATCTGCTATTTTTAAGAACCGCGAACAAGTAGATAGTGTCATTCGCCGTTTGCTCGATAGAGGAATTTCCCGTGACGACATCTCAGTAATTGGTAAGAACTTCCACTCCGAAACCAAAATTGCTGGCTTCATCACCAAAAGAGATGTGATTTTAGGCGGACTCAAACAAGGTGCAATCTTTGGTTCTTTGTTCGGTTCTGCTTTAGCATTGCTCAGTGGTGTGGGAGTATTATTTGTTCCTTTTATTGGTACGCTGGTGGCAGCAGGGCCACTGGGAGCTGCATTATTGGGTGCAGCAAGTGGCGCGCTTGCTGGTAGTGCTGGTGCAGGTTTAGTATCTGCATTTGTAGCTTTGGGAATGCCAGAAGAGAAAGCTGCTATTTACCAAACCAGAATTGAAGCTGGAGATTTCATGGTAGCTGTAGAAGTTCCAGCCAATAAATCTGGTGAAATTCAACTGCTGCTTGAAAGTGCTGGCGGAGAAGAAATTCACACTAATGAAACTCCCACACCACGCCTAGGTTCTGGACAAATTGAAACCCCCAGTCAATTGTCTCCAGAAATTCGCTCCCATCTTTCCGAAGATGCTCAAAGGCTATTTATTGCCAACTACAATCAGGAGCTTTCTAATTCTGGCGATGCAAGCAAGGCTGAACATCATGCCTGGGATGTTGTTTGTCAGCAATTTGAACAAGATGAACATGGCAATTGGTCTAAGTCCAAAATGACCGTATAATTGCTGAAAGAAGTTCAAAATTTGTCAGTTAAAAGCTGGTTAATCGATCACTATTTCTGAAAAGAAGCCTCTAGAATTAGAATTCTAGCGGCTTTTGCTATGTATGTAAGTAAAAGATTGAGCAGGAGTCAGTATGATGCAATATGTATGCAACACCTGTAACTATGTTTACAATCCAGAAGAAGGCGATCCAGATGGAGGAATAGCGCCAGGAACTGCATTTGAAGATATTCCAGATGATTGGATTTGTCCCGTCTGTGGGGTTTCAAAAGATATGTTTGAAGCACAAGCGTGAATATTTCAATCCTTGAAGCGGGATTGGTTGGAGAATAGAGTAGCAAGGGCGATCGCTCTTGATGGAAGATGAGTTTGAGGGATCGCACTTTTATTAGTGTCTGTCACTCCTGGCAGCACCAATCGATTTTAGGTAATAGAACTACCAGAAAAACTACTAATTATAAACAAATTGGAAGTATGGAGCAGAAAGACTCACAGAGTCTGGCGAAACGTTTTGTAAGACCGCGATTAGATCTGGTTTTGCTCCCAAGTTGTTGACATAGATTCCTGTCCCTTGCGGTAAACCGGATGGTGATGCACCCAAGCTATATTCAACTGGGGTTGCAACCGCTGACTGACCATCACTTCCCGGTCCTGGTAGACCATCAGTAGTTGCTAGTCGGATGACATCCTCACTCTTATTGAAGTCAGTAATGAGGGCGTAATCATTATTACCACTACTCGCATATAAAGGAGCGCGCGCGAAACCGATTGGGGAGTAATCTTCAAGGGTGAAGGTATCCGCTCCTGCTCCACCAGTCAAGGCATCAATTTGACCATAACCCAAATCTTGCGAACGAGTGGTTGCACCAACGCCGTGAAGGAAGTCATTTCCCACTCCTCCAATTAAAGTATCATTACCGCCATTGCCAAATAGGTTGTCATTACCATCCTCGCCATATAAGCGATCGTCACCACCAATGCCTCTTAAGTTGTCGTCACCATTTCCGCCGTATAAGTTGTCTTTACCGCCACTAGAAAATATGCCGTCGCCGCTTAAGGAGTCGTTGCCATTTCCACCATATAGGTTGTCATTGCCTTCTCCGTAAAGATCGCTATCGCCACTTAAGCGATCGCTTCCATCCCCGCCAAATAAGCGATCGTTACCATCCCCGCCAAATAAGCCTGCGTCAAAGATAGTTCTGCCACCAGAAATAACAGAATTGTCGTCGCCATTTCCACCATATAAAAGGTCGTCACCATTTCCACCATCTAGGCGATCGATATCATCTCCACCATCTAGGCGATCGATACCATCCCCGCCGTTTATTGTGTCATTACCCGCTTCACCAAATAGTGCGTCTTTGCCTCCTAGACCGGACAGCGTATCATCACCAGCTCTACCAAAGATGCGGTCATTCTCATCTGACCCAGTGAGAGTATCGTTTAAGCCCGTACCAATAAGTACTGTCACGCTGAAAACTCCTAAGAAAAATTTGTCAATTTGTCAGATGTAGTTAAGACAATTACATCACTGCACTTTTTAGGAGTGATGTAATTGTCTTTAATTTCCTATGCAAAAACTACACTCAGAAATTGCAATTTACGGAGCGGTAGAAGTGAGTTTAATAATTGTTTACAAACAGTGAATCTCTATTTTAGGCAGAGCAAAAATGTTTAACATATGACTGAAAAATCAACAACATGAAAGTATAAAATGGTGCATTAATGTTTTTTTGAGACCCTTTTAACTAAGAATTTGGCTAAATGAAAAAACGCGAAAAAGAATGTTTTTTGCGCGTAAAAAACATAAATTATAATAAAAATAGCTTTATTGCAAATAGCAAACTAAAATTTCATAAACTTAAAATGGTTAGCTTTTATACAAGTTTTTGATTTTTTACTTAACTCAACTGCTTGAGTATCGGTAGGATATATCAAAGACGTTCACATACAACTAAACAACTATCTGTGGCTAATAAAGAAGAAATTACTCTACCCTTGGCTAAAACGCCTCTATATCATTTGGCTTTAGAACTAAAAGCGCGGCTTACCAGCTTTGGTGGCTGGGAAATGCCCGTACAATTCGTTGGAATTGGGCGCGAACATGAAGCTGTGAGAACTTCAGCCGGGATGTTTGATATTTCCCATATGGGGAAATTTGCCCTGCGCTCTAAGAATCTAATTTCTCAACTCCAAGCTTTGGTTCCCTCAGATTTAAGTCGGTTGCAACCAGGGCAAGCTCAGTACACCGTTCTATTAAACTCCCAAGCAGGGATTATTGATGACATAATCTTCTATTATCAAGGAGAGGATGCTAAGGGTCAGCAGTACGGGGTGTTGATTGTTAATGCTGCTACTGCTAAAAGAGACAAAGCATGGTTGTTCCAACACCTCGATTTGAATCTGGTGGAATTACAAGATCTGTCACTCAAAAAAGTCCTAATTGCCGTACAGGGGCCACAAGCAGCTACTATTCTCCAGTCGCTGGTGCAGGAAGACTTGACTCAGGTAAAACCGTTTGGTCATCTAGAAGCAACAATGTTTGATCAACCGAGTTTTATTGCCCGCACGGGTTACACAGGTGAAGATGGGTTTGAGGTGATGGTAGACCCAGAAGAAGGGGTAAAATTGTGGCAATCTCTTGTCAAAGCTGGCGTTATCCCTTGTGGACTCGGAGCCAGAGACACTCTACGCCTTGAAGCAGCAATGGCACTCTACGGGCAAGATATTGATGAAACTACTACACCCCTAGAAGCGGGATTAGGCTGGTTAGTCCATCTAGACACCAATAGTAATTTTATTGGTCGCAACGTGCTAGAGCAACAAAAAGCTGCGGGAGTACCGCGACGACTAGTAGGGCTGCAAATGCAGGGGCGACACATTGCTCGTCATGGCTACCAAGTGCTATCAGCAGGTAAAGTGGTGGGAGAAATTACTAGTGGAACTGTGTCTCCCACACTTGGTTATCCCATTGCTCTTGCCTTTGTCCCCACTCCTCTAAGTAAACCAGGGCAACAACTAGAGGTGGAAATTAGAGGCAAGGCTTACCCAGCTATTGTAGTGAAAAAACCTTTCTATCGCTCTCCCAACCGCCCTGCTAGTCAGTAAGAGCCAAGTAAATTGTAGGAGGTAGGGGTAGGTATAGGAAGATTAGCCCATATGCTACCTACCTTTATTATCCCAATATTCATATTTGGATTAATTTCTTGGTTACGATCTGTAAACTTAATGGTGCATCAAATATACTTGAGCGGATCAAATATACTTAAGTGCGGATTGAGGGGGTTAACATGAGCTTGGAATATCCGAACGATCTAAAATACCTGGACTCTCATGAGTATGTGCGGATGGATGGCGACATTGCCACTATCGGCATCAGTGCTTTTGCGGTAGATCAGTTAGGCGACATTGTGTTTCTGGAACTACCAGAAATCAGCGATACTGTTACCAAGGGAGAAACCTTTGGTTCGGTTGAATCGGTTAAAGCTGTTGAGGACCTTTATTCAGCAGTCACTGGTACAGTTATAGAACGCAACGATCCATTAGTAGAGTCACCAGAACAGTTAGCAGAAGATCCTTATGGTGAAGGCTGGTTGCTAAAAGTGCGCGTTGATGATTCCGGTGAATTAGATGATGCTTTATCTGCGGATGAGTATCGCGCCCAAGTAGAAGGGGAGTAACGAGGGGCAATTCAATTTTGGATTTTGGATTTTGGATTGGAATCTAAAATCTAAAATCTAAAATCGCTATTCCCTAGTATCTAAAAAACTGTTGCAAAATATTAAGTAGTTATATTTGGGAGAGCTATTTGTGGTACTTTACAGCCCTCATCAGATCGAGACGAGCGATCGCCAGCCGGGATATATAGGGAGTTCGTCGTCCTTTCGACAAAGGCATATAGGTTCTAGTTCTGATGTAATCAAGCAAATGCTTGATGTGTTAGGGTTGCCATCCCTTGACGCTTTAATCGACCAAACAGTACCACAGGCAATTCGACAAAAACAGCCGCTCAAGCTGGAAGAACGCAGTGAATACGCTGCTCTAGCCGAGTTAAAAAAAATTGCCTCGAAAAATCAGGTGTTCCGGTCGTTCATCGGCCTGGGATATTATGACTGCATTACCCCACCCGTAATCCAACGAAATATTCTGGAAAATCCAGGTTGGTATACAGCTTACACTCCCTATCAGCCTGAAATTGCTCAGGGAAGGCTGGAGGCGCTGCTGAATTTCCAAACTACGATTATTGATTTGACGGGTTTGGAAATTGCCAATGCTTCCTTACTAGACGAAGCAACAGCAGCCGCAGAAGCTATGACAATGAGCTATGGGCTGTGTAAAACCAAAGCAAAAGCTTTCTTTGTTTCTAACGCCTGTCATCCTCAGACAATTGAAGTGGTGCAAACCCGCGCCCTTCCACTGGGAATTGATGTAATTGTAGGCGATCATCAGACCTTTGAGTTTGATGTGCCTGTGTTTGGAGTACTGCTACAATACCCGGCAAGTGACGGTACGATTTATGATTATCGCAATTTTGTAGACAGAGCTAAAGCAGCGTCAGCTCTAGTTACAGTAGCAGCAGATCCTTTAAGCTTAACTTTACTTACTCCACCAGGGGAATTCGGAGCTGATATTGCTGTGGGGAGTACCCAACGCTTTGGTATTCCTTTAGGATATGGTGGCCCCCATGCCGCATATTTTGCCACTAAAGAAGAATACAAACGGCAAGTACCGGGGCGAATTGTGGGTGTTTCAAAGGATATTCATGGTAAACCAGCCCTGCGTCTAGCTTTGCAAACCCGCGAACAGCATATCCGCCGCGATAAAGCTACAAGTAATATCTGTACTGCCCAAGTGCTACTAGCTGTGATGGCTAGTACGTATGCGGTGTATCATGGTGCAGCAGGACTTAAAAATATTGCTGAGAATATACATAAACTGACTGTGATGCTGGCGCAAGGACTGAAGCGCCTGGGATATGGCATCAGTTCAGAATTTTTCTTTGATACATTGCGCGTAGAACTTGGCGATCGCTCTCTTGAAGAAATTCTAGCAGCTTGCCTTGCGCATAAAATTAACTTAAGGATTTTGGATGAATCTACTGTAGGAATTTCCCTAGATGAAACCACAGCGGTAGAAGATTTAATCGACTTATTTGAAATTTTTGCTGGGACAGAAGATCTACCCTTCACACTAGAAGAATTAAATTCCTCCGACTCGCCACTCGCACCTAACCCCCCAGCCCCCTTCCCTACTAGAGAAGGGGGAGAATTGTCACTCTCTCGCACCAGCAGCTATCTTACCCACCCCGTCTTCAACCGCTATCACTCGGAAACGGAACTGTTGCGCTACTTGCATCGCTTGCAGGCAAAGGATCTGTCGCTAACTACGTCAATGATTCCGCTAGGGTCATGCACGATGAAGTTGAATGCAACAGCTGAAATGATGCCAGTAACTTGGCCAGAATTTGGACAAATTCATCCTTTTGCCCCACAGTCGCAAACACGGGGATATCAAATTCTGTTCCAGCAATTGGAAGCATGGTTAGCCCAAATTACTGGCTTTGCTGGGGTATCTTTGCAGCCAAATGCTGGTTCTCAGGGGGAATACACCGGATTGCTGGTGATTCGTCAGTATCATGAAAGTCGGGGTGAGGGCGATCGCAACGTCTGTTTAATTCCTTCTTCCGCACACGGAACGAATCCAGCTAGTGCTGTGATGGCGGGGATGAAGGTAGTAGCGATCGCTTGTGATACTCAAGGCAATGTTGACATTGACGATCTCAAAGCTAAGGCAGAAAAACACAGTCACGAACTTGCTGCCTTGATGGTGACATATCCCTCAACTCATGGAGTATTCGAGGAGGAAATTAAGGATATTTGCGCGATCGTCCATGCCTTTGGCGGTCAAGTTTATATGGATGGAGCAAATCTCAATGCTCAAGTGGGACTATGCCGCCCTGGGGATATTGGCGCGGATGTCTGTCATTTGAATTTGCACAAAACCTTCTGTATTCCTCATGGTGGCGGTGGCCCTGGGATGGGGCCAATTGGTGTCGCGTCTCATTTAGTGCCTTTCTTGCCCGATCCCTCTATTGTCCAAACCGATGGTAGTAATCCAAAATCACGCCACTTGCTTTATGCCGGGGAAAGAGTCCACCGCAGTGGCTCTAAAATCCAAAATCCAAAATCAATAGGTGCTGTTTCTGCCGCTCCTTGGGGTAGTGCTAGCATTCTGCCAATTTCTTGGATGTATATCGCCATGATGGGTGCAGAAGGGTTGACAGCAGCAACAAAAGTAGCAATACTCAACGCTAATTACATCGCCCGCAGGTTAGAGCCTTACTATCCAGTGTTGTATAAGGGTAAAACTGGAAGAGTTGCTCATGAGTGCATTCTGGATCTGCGATCGCTCAAAAAGACTGCCGGAATCGAAGTAGAGGATATTGCCAAGCGGTTGATGGACTTTGGTTTCCATGCGCCGACAATTTCCTGGCCTGTTGGGGGAACGATGATGGTGGAACCAACAGAAAGTGAATCCAAAGAGGAATTGGATCGTTTTTGTGAGGCGATGATTGCGATTCGTGAGGAAATAAGGGAAATTGAAGCGGGTAAGGTAGATAAGGAAGATAATCTGCTCAAAAATGCCCCCCACACTGCCGAAAGCTTACTTAAGAGCGAATGGCAACATCCCTATTTGCGCGAACAAGCTGCTTACCCTGCGCCTTGGACGCGAGAACATAAGTTCTGGCCTGCGGTTGGCAGGATCGACAATGCCTTTGGCGATCGCAATTTTGTTTGCTCTTGTCTGCCAATGGAGGCTTATTCACAAGAGTAATTGATAAGGAAGCGATCGCAAAACACTGAGGTGAGGCGATCGCTTTTTTTACCACTCTAGAGACAGAGGACACAGAGAAGTTGTATGAGACTAGAATGCTTTCAGGCTTCTCTTGTCCTCAAGCTGATTTATCCGTAAGCATGACAGCAGCTACCATAAAACAGATGTTGCCTCATCCGTCTGCTGTCAAAATATAAAGCATGACCAGTAACAACAACTTTAATAACGACAAAGCAACACCTGCTAATCCAGAAGCGATCGCACAGAGCGATCGGCTCAACGGGCGCGGCGATCGTGGTGTCAGCGATGATAGCCCATCGAATGAAAACTTGGCAACTGGGCAAGCCGATTCGGCGATCGCTACACTCCAAGCTCCACACAATTCTCAATATCAGATCGCACTACCGCAGAGTCCCAGCTTGCGGACGGCTAATCCTAGGGCTTCTTTGCTTACTTTAGTAGCGATCGCTTTGATTTTCTTAGGGTTAGCTCTAAATAATTTCCTGATTGGCTTTTTAGGGACGCTGTTAGCCGTAGTGCTATCAGTCGGGGTGCTTCTTCCTTGGTTAAAAAAAGCAGGGGCGGAGTTCTTTTCTCCTCAAGAGCGATCGATTTTCGTTGCTAGCCTAGGATTTGTAGCAGCTGCGATCGGCATATTTAACTTTACTGATATCAATCGCCGCGTCACAGCTTGGGGTGAACAGCTAAATTGGGATGCTGTCGGGGCGTTGGGTGAAGTGTTTGGAGCCTTGGGGCAAATTCTCATTGCTATTATCGCCGTTTATGTCGCTTGGCGACAGTATGTTATTTCTAAAGATCTAACGATTCAGCAAAACCTGCTTACCGTTCAGCAAAACCTGATTACCCAGCAACAGACAATTGATTCCTATTTTCAAGGGATCTCCGATCTGGTATTAGATGAAGAAGGAATGCTAGAAGATTGGCCACAAGAGAGAGCGATCGCTGAAGGACGTACCGCTGCAATTCTCAGTAGTGTAGATGCTAGCGGTAAAGCCAAAATTCTTCGCTTTTTATCCCAATCTAAGTTACTGACACCCTTGCAGCGCGATTCTCGCCTCGGTCGAGCTATGCTTAATGGTTTCGGGGGTTATTCTGAAGAGCGCATTCATGGCGTGCGCGTGATTGACTTGGGAGTAATGCTGGCTGCTGCGGATCTTTCCAATACCGATCTGCGTTGGACAGATCTAAGCGAAGCTAATCTTGTCCGTGCTAATCTCAACTACTGCGATTTAGTTAAAGCTAACTTTTCCCGCGCCATCTTATATGAGGCTCAATTAATTGGTGCTGACTTAAAAGGAACTCGCTTGTTTTATGGTCGAGCTGAAACAGCCACGCCTCGCACTCGCACTGAACTACCTAATTATGAAACGGGCGAAAACACCGGGGCTGTAGTGGAAAATGCCGATCTCACTGATGCACAGCGGATGTCTGAATCACTGCACTACTATTGCTGTGCTTGGGGTGGTGAAAAAACTAGAGCTACAATTCCTGGTGGTTGCGAAGGAATTCCGAATAAATTAGGTCGATAAAAGTAGCCTCAATGTAGCAGCACTAAAATTAATTGATATTAATAAGCTAGTGTGCATACAATTTATAGTTATGATAGGCAAGAGGGTTGAGACAAAGCTTTTTATGCTGCGTTAAATGTGTAATCGCTTATTAACTAGATTGATGACTAGCGGATTTTGACCAAGCACGAGTGCAGGGGGCAAAATCTCCTGCACTCGTCCCTAATAAACCGAAGGAGTTTGAGGTCTAAAACTCAGTTGCAAAAGAAGTACGATTAGCGCCAGATTATAGACCTAAAATTGGATCGGCACGGTAGATTGCCTCAGTACCATCTGTAAATCTAACAGAGAAGGCGATTTGGTCGAGGTTATTCAGCCCATTGTCAGAGAGTATTGCACCAGTAGCTTGCACCGTTAAGCCATCAAGATTATCACCAGTACCAATCACCTTATCTGTGATTGGGTTCGAGCCAGTGAAAATGCCGTAGCCATAAGGATCTGTGTAATCATCCAGCCGACCCGCAAAGACGGTGGTATCGTTGTTGTTAATTACAGGCGACTGAACAGAGCTAAGGAGGCCGCTGCTGTCAACAAGTGAGGTTGTTACTCCGTTGCTGTTTACGAAGATATTATTACCTCCATTATCAAAGACTACTGTACCCTCATCGTTGATTGCGATAATTTCACCGTTAGTGATTTTGCTTGCCACTCCATTGATGATGGTAAAGGTACCAATATCATTCAGTCCAGCAGATCTAAAGATTACGTCGTTCGCATCGTTGAGATCTAAATTGTAGACATTGCTGATTGGCGAACCTTCAATGTTGGAAATGGGAGCATTGGGTCCAGCAATTTTAGTAGTCTCTCCGTTGTTTATAAAGTACAAGCTTGTAATTCCACCACCCTCTAAAGCACCCGAAAAAGCTATAGTGCCGTTATTGTTAATATCAACATCCCGGAAACCAAAATCTTTGCCAGAAACAATAGTGTTCGTTGTTCCACCGCTGTTACTGAATACACCTACCCCGCCTTCATCTAGGAAACCTGTAAAGACCACATTGCCAGAATTGTTGATTTCAGGAGCTTGGATAGGAAAGCCGCTAAGGAATCCATTAGTATTAACAATGGTGGAAGTTGTGCCGCCGCTGCCCGTAAAGATGCCTTCACTGCCATCATCTAAACGAGCCTGAAAGACTACTGTGCCGTTATCGTTGATTGAGGGGTAGCCTTGGAAGGAGCCAAAGGAACCTTTCGTGTCAGCAATCTTAGTGAAGGTATAACCTTTTTGGTTACTAATGAAATCACTACTATCTATCGTGCTACTGTTAACTCCCTGCAATACCGCTAGAACCTGATTTGATTTGTCAGTAATTACGGTGTCACGGGCAGAGTCCCCAGTGCCTTGAGAGATGTTTAGATCGTTAAAAGCCAGCCCCGATTTTAGCGCAATTAAATCTTTCCCCCTGCCAAAGTCAGCAATTAAGTCTGCCTCTGCTAAGGTAGAGCTGCCTGTGTCCTTGCCGATAACAAAGATATCAACTCCATTGCCACCTGTGAGAGTGTCCTGCCCTTTACCAGCGTACAGGCGATCTTTTCCGTTACCCCCAAAAAGCTTATCGTTGCCAATTCCACCCCGGAGGGTGTCGTTGCCATTTCCGCCTTCAAGTTGATCGTTTCCTCCTAAACCGTAGAGAGAGTTATTGCCATTCGCGCCGAAAATGCTGTCTGCTTCACGAGTCCCAAGCAGGGTATCGTTTTGGTTGGTGCCATTAATAAGTGACATAAGTTGATTTTTTAGATTGTTTCTGCAAACTGTAAACTTAATATTTTGCAGTTGCGAAATAACATTGAAAGTTACATATTTTGTTTTCGGAAGCGTATCGATTTATGTAATATATCTTCATAAATTAAGTTAGCGGGTAGCCTTTAGAATCAAAGCGTTTAGCGTGTTGCTGTACCAAACTTGACGCAGGCGATTGCTTTTTTCTTTGCACCCACAAGGCATTTGTTATATATGCAGTCCAGCGGTTATTTATAAATTAATTCTTAAACTACTTGTTTTATGATTTTTTTAATTATGCAAAAATAATTGGGTTTTCAAAAGTATGTTGTTTAATCAAAGCAAACCGAGCAAAATTTTTACTTTATTTCTTTTGACATTTGGCATAATTTTACCTTTTCTACTAGTAAATTATGTGCATTACTATTACAAAAATGATGTAGCTACGTTTCGAGGGTGGGCAGAGTGTTTGGAAAAGTTTGAGCAGCAAATTTATTTAGAATGTCTTCCAACGCCCCCAAATTACCCCGTTGTGGGACTGTTTTTGAGTGCAGGTACAATTCAGGCAATTAAATCTGTTTTTAATGTTAGTGATAGCAAAAATATAGATTTCATTTTTCGCAACTATCTGGCATTTTTTGACTTGTTAAATTTTATTTTATTCACTAGGCTAGCAAGCCTAATGCGGTTTCGTGCCCCTATTTTTATCGGTTTGATTCTTTTGATTGTGCCGTCTACTCTTGTAGGTGGTGCTATCTGGGGACAAATTGATGGTATTTCTTTAACTTTTTGTTTGTTAGCTAAGATGGGTTTTTTTAAATCTTGGTTGCCGGATGATGTCAATAGTTTAGAGCAATCGAAATGGAAAAGTGTGTTTTGGTTGCTGTTTGCTACGCTAAGCTTTGTTATTTTCATTTTAATTAAACAGCTTTCATTATTTTCCTTACCTTTCTTTTTTATCCTAATACTGATAAGTGGATATAAACTTTGGCAAAATTTTCGTTATAAAGGCATTATTTTTGCGGCGATCGCTCTGATAATATTTATAGTATTCTTTCATTATCTAGATAGTTTATTAGCAGTTCCAAAGCATTTTAACAATTCGAGTTTATGGTTTGTGTTGACAGGTGGTGGTAGCCGACACGCAGAAATAATTTCGGGAAATGGATTTAATATTTGGATGTTCCTTGGGCGCAATATGATATCTTCTTCACGCGCTCCTTTTCCACTTCTGTGGGAGCGCAAAGCTTTAAATGTAGTTCCGTACTATGCGGGAATGATTTTATACGGAATATTGATGGCATTTCTGCTGCTGACTGGGTTTAGAATATCTTGGAAAGTGCTTAAATGGTCTGGTACAAAACAACGAGATAATCCAGAAGTATTCTTGCTAGCTTGCTTGTGTTTCTTTTTTGGACTTTCACAGCTTGGTTTTAACGTCTTGCTGACAGGAACGCACGAACGTTATCTTTATTTGGGCTATCCATTTTTACTGATTGCAGTTACTTGGTTTTGTGTTAACAAGGTAGCGTTTAAAATGCGATCGCTCATCTTTTGTTTCTTCGCTGCATCAGCTTACGGATTCTTTGTCTTTGCTTGGATGAACGCACCACTTCCCGGAATACTTTTCCCAATGCGACGACATGAATTTCTAGCTTCGATTCACCTGTTTCTCTTGGTGATGCTTTTGGAAAAATGGGTGCAAGTCTGGCGATATAGTGAGATGACAAAAAAGGCTGACTAGCAAATTAAAGTAAGCGTTTAGGCTAGGATGATTAAATTGTGTTTAAATTTCTTTTAGCCGTACTATTAGGCGTGTTGCCATGTAAAACGACTAGCTGGACGCTGATAAGCTATTTCTGGGGATGAATGAACTGTGTACCTGAAGTATTCCTTGATAGTTCCGGTTTATAACGAAGAAAAAACCCTCCCGGAATTGTATCGGCGGATCAAAGGGGTAATTGAGCAGTTAGATGGACAAACAGAATTAATTTTAGTCAATGATGGTAGCCGCGATCGCTCTTTGCAAATCATCCGCGAACTACATCAAAAAGACGGGCGTGTTTCTTACCTCAGTTTAGCCCGTAACTTCGGACACCAAATTGCTGTTACTGCAGGTCTAAACTTTGCGCGCGGTCAAGTTATTGTAATTATGGATGCTGACTTACAAGATCCGCCAGAACTCATCCTCGAAATGATAGAAAAATGGCGACAAGGTTATCAAGTCGTATACGCCCAACGCACTCAACGCCGCAAAGAAGGTTGGTTTAAACGCTTCACCGCCTATTTATTTTACCGCTTACTCAAACGGCTTGCAGATGTAGACATACCCACCGATACAGGTGATTTCTGTTTGATGGATAGGCAAGTTGTCGATGTGCTTAATTCTATGCCAGAACGAAATCGCTATATCCGAGGATTACGTTCTTGGGTTGGCTTCCAGCAAACCTCAGTGCTGTTTGAGCGCGATCCTCGCTTCGCTGGCGAAGTCAAATATACTTTTAGCAAATCCTTTGCACTAGCTATAAATGGTTTGGTGTCGTTCTCAAAAGTCCCGTTACGCCTCTCTACCTATGTAGGGTTACTATCAGCCGTAGTGGCAATTTTAATGGCAGTCTTAGTATTGTATTGGCGTTTAGTTGTGCCGCATTCGCCTTTAACTAATTTCACCATTATTTTGATGGCAATTTTCTTTCTTGGTGCAGTTCAGTTAGTAAGTATTGGTATTTTAGGCGAGTATATTGGACGAATTTACGAAGAAGTTAAAGGTAGACCTTTGTATACTCTGGGAGAAGTGGGGGGGTTTACTCGCTTTCGATCCAAACATCGCCGCCTATTGAGACAGCAGGGGGAGCAGAGGGAGCAGAGGGAGCAGGGGGAGAAAAGAGAATAAAAATACTTGGCGCGGAGCGCCGTCTTTAGTTTCCAGGCTCTAGAAATAATTGTAGGGTGGGCATTGCCCACCCTACAATTTCAAACTTCTTGTTTTAAACTTTAGCCGCTTGCGTTGGTGGCATTACAACTTTCTTAGCCAACCCCAGAGTTTGCAAGGTTTTTATTGCCCACCACGTCATATCAACTTCCCACCAATGTCGTCCAGCTGGTGCTACATTTGGGTGAGCGTGATGGTTGTTGTGCCAGCCTTCTCCATATGTTAAGATTGCTGCCCACCAGAGGTTACGAGAGTTGTCTTCCACCTCGAAATTACGATAACCGTATAGGTGAGTTGCAGAGTTAATTAGCCAAGTGCTATGCCAAAGTACTACTGCGCGGAGAAAAACGCCATAGATGACAAAAGACCAGCCACCGCAAAGATATAATAGGATGCCAACGGGAATTTGCAGCGGTAAGAAATTGCGATCGAGCCAACGATAATAAGGATCTCGTGCTAAATCCGGAGCAAATTTTTTGTAAGTTTCATAGGCAAATGACTCGGAACGCGGGTAAAGAATCCATCCCATATGGCTCCACCAAAAACCTCGGCGGGAAGAGTATGGATCTTTGTCTTCGTCCTCTGTGTAAGCGTGATGCTTGCGGTGTCCGGCTACCCAAAAGATCGGGCCTCCTTGCATCGCCAGCGCCCCGATAGTAACGATCGCATATTCCAACCACTTCGGAGTCAGCTGCAAACTCCGGTGACTCAAAAGTCTGTGATAGCCTAGACAAATTCCAATACTGCCAAACAACCAGTGGAGAAATATCATTACTCCCAAAGCCGACGGGGAAAAACACCAGGGGGCTAAGAATGCTACGGCATGAATTGAACCAAAAAATGCCACGTTGATCCAACTGAGTGTCAGGGGTTGCTTATCCTCAGTTACAGCTGAGTGTGTGGTCATATATATTCCTTTTATGAGTCCCTTCGCAAAGCTCTTACTTCGTCCTCTATAGGCAAAGCGCGATCGCGCTTTCTATAGTAGAAGAATATGCAAGTGCTACTTACACTCCTAGCTTAGCAAGGATAAAATTTTATTGCAAGTGTTACTTGCATTCTTCTTATGTCTGCTTCAACAAATTCCACGCGACAGCGCCTAATCGATGCAGCGATTGAGTTATTCACCACTCAGGGAGTGACTGAGACGACAACGCGACAGATTGCAGAATTGGCAAAAGTCAATGAAGTAACTTTATTTAGGCAATTTGGCAATAAACACGGATTGCTGTTGGCGGTGATTTCAGAATCCGCAGTGTTTCAAGAGTTAGGTGAATCTTTGCGACAGCAGGCGAATCAAGCAGGTACTGTTTATCAAGCACTGAAAAATTATGCCAGCGATCGCTTACAAGCGCTAGAAAAATTTCCAGATTTGGTGCGTTCTGTGGTAGGTGAAGCAGGAAATTATCCAATCGAAAATCGGATCGCACTCGGACGCAGTTTAAACCAAGCCAACCGCCATGTTGCCGAATATTTAGCAACAGTGATGGAACGCGAACAGTTACACACTCATTTACCACCCCAAAAACTAGCAAGTTTACTCAATAGTATGCTGTTGGGGTATGCCGCGATCGAATTTATCAGCGAGTTTCATGAACTTTGGCATGACAGAGACGAGTTTTTAGAAGATTTAGTAGCGCTGTTTTTAAACGATGTCATGTTAGGAAATACTCCTAATCCTCCTGATTCCCCCGGCTCCCTCGTTCCCACGTTCAGCCTAGGAGCGAAAGATTCAACAGAAAAAGTAATAGATTTACCCGCTAAAGCAGTTCACTCGATCTTGCAACGAGCTAAAAAATCGGGATTGCGAGATTATGCTTTAATGTATGTTTTATTCGGCGCGGGTTTAGCTCCAAAAGAAATTGTGAATTTAGAGCGATCGCATCAAATCAGCGATGCAAATCAACACATATTGCAGGTAGCTCAAACACCCCCTCGACAAGTTCCAGTTAATCAGTGGATTATGGGTAAACGCTATGGCTCCTATACTCGTAATCCATTAACTCAGTGGATAAAAAGCCGCAAAGATGAACAATTAGCTTTGTTTCTTAATGATGCTGGAACGCCAATTTCAGAATTAGAAATAAAGGAACGCTGGCAAGTATTAACCGAAGGACTATTGACACCCGAAGGACAACCAGCTATTGAGCAAGCACAACAAACGTGGTGCGTAGAAATGTTAATGAAGGGAATGAATTTAGAGGATATGACTATTCTTACAGGCTGGGATTTAACTAAATTACAACCTCTAGCCCAAAGAGCTAGAGAAAAACTAGCTTTAGAGCAAGCTATTCGCCTCGATCAAAAATCTTAGTAAAGGAAACAAGTTTGACAGCGTGTCTTTTGAAATAGACAACAGCATTACTTAATATCGTAGTATTTACTATTCCAAAAAATAGATGATAGAACATAAAATTACTCTGGATTTTGACACTAACCCTCCGGTTGCCACTAGCGAATATGACAACATGGCTCGGATGTCTATTCCTGGTTACGATGACTTGCACACAATGGTACTGTCGTTTTTACGCTCACAGCTATCAGAAAAAGCGAATTTATTAATAGTAGGCGCTGGCAGTGGTATGGAGTTGGTTACTTTTAGTAAGGCAAATTCAGAGTGGCAGTTGCTTGGTGTAGATCCTTCAGTAAATATGCTTGCGCTTGCCCAACAAAAAATAGAGCAACAAGGCTTATCTGAACGAGTAGAACTATTTCAAGGATACACGCACGATCTGCCTGCTACTTTTCTGCATGATGCCGCAACTTGCATTTTAGTAATGCATTTTATTCCCGATGATGGCAGCAAACTTGCTCTACTTCAAAGTATTTCCCAGCGCCTGAAATCATCAGCAACTTTTATTTTGGTTGATATGTTTGGAGAAAAAGGCACTGAAAACTACGAACAGTTAGCCTGCGTATGGAAACTATATGGGCAAGAAATGGGTATGAGTTCCGAAATGATAGAAAAGCGAGAAAAAGCTAGACAAGAAGGCATTTATCCCATTCCAGAACCGAGAGTTTTAGAATTATTACAGCAAGCTGGCTTCGGCAATATTATGAGATTTTATACTGGACTTTGTTTTGGTGGGTGGATAGCAACGAAGAATTAGCAACAAATTTATAGTAGGGTGGGCAATGCCGCCCTTACTTAATCTTAATCACCCATAACAACAGTTTCCCCCGACTGGGCTGATCGCCTTGCTGCATCTGCGACTTTAAGCGCATACAAACTTGCTTCTGGAGTCACATATAACGGCGTACCCGCAAATAAATGGTCTAAAACCATACCAGTGTCTTTGGCAAACAAACCCCGACGGCTACCAACTTCAATTGGTGTAGTTGACTCTACCTGTACTAAAATTCCTTCTTCTTTATCGAAAACTAAACCGCCTTTCTCGCCGTGAACTTCAAACTTGCGTTCGTCTCGCCACAGAGTTTCTCCTTTACCATAGGTAACTTCTGCTACAACTCCACTGGTAAACCGTAACTGGGCGGTGCAAAAGCAAGCTTGATAGAAGAATTCTGAATCTGTACCCCAATAGCGGTTTTGACAACTAACTGTGGCAACTGTACCAAATAAATCGGTGAGGCGGTGAATTCTTGAAACTGCACCACTGAAAGGAAAGCCAAATAAGTCTTGATTATATGTCCATTTGCGCGGTGCGGGATGCTGGGGGGTGATGGTGCTGTAACGCGCATAAAATACCGCCCCAATTTGGGGTAAATGTTGCTTTAATGCTTGGTGTAAGCCGCCTAATAATTCAATATGCTCTACGTGAAGGAGTTTATTTTGTGCCTTTGCCAGGGTAATTAGTTCTTGTGCTTGGGCTAGATCGAGAGCAAGGGGATATTCGACAACGACGTGCTTGTGGTTTTGTAGTGCAGAGGACGCGATCGCTCCATGCTCTTTGTTAATATTACAAATCGTCACTAAATCTATATCGTCACGCTCTACTAGCTGTTTCCAAGAATTCTCAACCTCAGCTTGATATGTCTGGCTAAATTCTGCTGTTTTTTCGGGATTATGACCGACAATTGCTACTAAGTGCGCGCGATCGTCTTTTTGCAATGTCTCTGCCCGTAACTTCGCAGCATATCCAGTACCAACTATACCTACCCGTATGGGGCGATCGACAGAGAAATTATTCATGCTGGTCACAGATCGCTGTTTGCAGAGAAAATTCTATGATAGATCTAAGGGCTGATAGGTGCCATGAGTTATGAGTTACTGCTTTAATCCCAGTTGCCAGAAGCCTTTGAATCCTCGTGACACAAGCGTGTGTCAAAGTTGCGGCACCGAAATACAGCCGCTGCTAAGAAACCGCTATCGGATTATTCGCCCGTTAGGAAGTGGGGGGTTTGGCAGAACTTTTCTAGCAGAAGATGAAGACAAGCTGAATGAACCATGCGTCGTCAAGCAGCTAGTACCGCAAGTGCAAGGTACCAAAGCTGTGCAAAAGGCGACACAGCTATTTCAGGAAGAGGCGCGACGTTTACAACAGTTGGGAGAACATCCGCAGATTCCCACCCTGTATGCCTATTTCGAGCAGGAGCGCTACCTGTATTTGGTACAGCAGTGGATCGAAGGGCAAACATTACAGCAGGAATTGGAGCAGCAGGGGTTATTTAGTGAAGCAAAGATTTGGCAACTGTTGAGTGACTTGTTGCCATTGCTTCAGTTTATCCATGCACATCATGTAATTCATCGGGATATTAAGCCAGAGAATATTATTCGCCGCGTGGGTGACGGCAGACTAGTGCTGATCGATTTTGGTGTAGCTAAGCACTTGACAACAACAGCGATCGCAAAGCCAGGAACAAGCATTGGCTCCTTTGGCTATGCCTCACTCGAACAAATGAATAGCGGTGAAACCTATCCAGCCAGCGATCTCTACAGCCTAGGTGCAACTTGCTTTCATCTACTTACAGGAATTCACCCATCTAAATTGTGGGCGGAAAAGGGCTACAGTTGGGTGACAGACTGGCGGCAATATCTCAAGTCGCCGCTGAGCCAAAATCTGGATCGATTACTAGACAAGCTGTTGCAAAAAGATATCCTCCGGCGCTATCGCTCCTCTGACGAAGTGCTAAAGGACTTGAATCACCAAGCACAGATGCTAATACCCACTTCAGCTTCTCTAAGTGAGACACAGCCCCCACTAAGTGCCATAGGCAACCGCCAAAGCTATGAGCTTGCTGGGACAAGGGTTAATCTGCTGGAAGTATCTTCTGGAAAACCGGAGCAACTCCAACCAAAGCATGGCAACCGTAGCGCGATCCCCGCACTTGCACTAACCAAACTTCTAAAAAATAGATTGCTACTGGGGAGCATCATCCTGCTATTGGGATTAGCAGGATACAGCTATCGGCATCTTCAACAGAACTCTACCTTAACTGAGCATACTGGTGCAGTGAATAGCATTGCCATCAGCCAGGATGGTCAAACGCTTGTCAGCGGCAGCGACGATCTAACGATCAAAATCTGGGATCTTTTCAAACTTCAGGAACTACGCACTCTTCAAGGACATAAAAACTGGGTTTACTCGGTCGCCATCAGCCCAGATGGTAAAACTCTTGTCAGTGGCAGTAAAGACAATACTACCAAAGTTTGGAACGCGAAGACGGGGCAAGAACTTCACACCCTCACCGGGCATACCAGCTTTGTTAATTCCGTTGCCATTAGCCCGGATGGTCAAAAGATTGCTAGCGGTAGTTATGACAGAACAATCAAAATTTGGAATTTGAATACGGGCCAGGAACTACAAACCCTAAGAGGACATACAGCTGAAGTTTTATCCGTTGCCATTAGTCCCGGTAGTCAGAAGCTTGCTAGCGGCAGCACGGACGATACAATTACAATCTGGAATTTGAATACAGGAAAAGAAATCCTCACTCTCAAGGGACATACAGGCGATGTTAACTCGATCGCCTACAGCCCGACAGGTCAAGAACTGGCTAGTGTCAGCGATGACAAGACTATCAAAATTTGGAACCCGAACACGGGACGGGAAATCCGCCCCCTTAAAGGGCATTCAGCTGATGTAAATTTCGTTACCTTCAGCCCGGATGGAAAAAAAATCGCCACTGCCAGTGATGATAAGACCGTCAGAGTATGGAATCTTATTACAGGAGAAGACATAGCTACGCTAAGGGGACATTCAGCCCCTGTTTGGGCAGTTGCATTTACCCCAGACGGTCAGCGTTTAGTTAGTGCCAGTGAAGACAAAACTATCAAGGTTTGGCAAGCACCCAATTGAGGGGCTAGGGGCTAGAAGGGAGCAGGGAAAAATTATAAATGATGAATGATGAATTTAAAATTCAACATTCATCATTCATCATTCATCATTTCTAAGGCACTTCAATCGGAATCAAAGCATTTTCAGGCAAATAGTTACTAAAACTGCCTCGATCTGAAAGCACCAAAATTAGCCGCAGTGGATAATCGGGCGGCATTTGCAGATCTGCCCAAGGTACTGCTATTTCCAAACAGCGATCGCGTGCTACTTGAGCGCGACTGAAACGGGGATGCCATTTATGATTATCTCCAGCCTCCTGAAACTGAATTGATTCGGTGAGTAAATTAATCTCCAAATGGTGGTGAAATAAATAATTTACTGGCGCTGAATCCGGCAAATTCTCTAAGGGGGCTGGGCTATTGTGCATTGTCCGGTCAGGATAGAACCACAGCAAATTCAACTCTGGTGGAATATCCCGGCCTGGTTCCACGCCTGACTGAAAGTCCAAACGCAGGTAGAAATTGAGGTGATCCACTCCATACCAAATCCGCTGAATCGGGCTGCTTTGGTGCATTGTCCCCCGCGCCCCACCTACTTCTAAGCGTCCGGCTTTATCCCAATCCTGTTCGTCACCTGTGCCGTTAATTACTGGATGAATAAAACTTTGCGGGCGATGATCTGGTTTTGCCTCGTGAACTTCGACTGGTTGCTGGAGAATTGGCGGCACAGGTTCATTCAGCGCCTGATATATACCACACAGGTGTTCTCGAAACAAGGAATCGAAAATAGCATCTTGATTGGAGGAATGCCCTTCACCAAACCACCAGAACCAGTCGAAG
>QQTW01000155.1_pt1 | contig 38771 bp, 41 predicted proteins | sample 1904831 | NCBI WGS metagenome assembly QQTW01 (sample SAMN09435610, study PRJNA476489) | Subsurface metagenome, whole genome shotgun sequencing project.
ATGATGATATAGCCTGCCTTAACTTTCATCGGACTCGTGATGAAAATCAGCCAACCTTTACCGTATGTACCAAGCTGATAATGACACTGATGATGATGATGGTGGTGGTGATACGGCTGGGTTTTACGGGACTGATGATAATGACGATAGAGAAAGAGAGTAATATGTGCTGTGGCGAGCGTGTCTTCGTTAATGATTACTGTTCAGCTATTCCCTGTTTTTTGTTGGTTGGGGGGGGAAGGGGGGACCGTTCTGCTCTTTTTCTATATATCTGTCGTCGAAAATGCGTCACTTTCAGAGACGTGGGTTCCCTTCCTTCCTTTCTTCCGTTCGTTCATTCGTTCATTCTTTGTACCTCACTAATCATAGAAACCGGCCTCGACGAGGCTGATCTCCATCTTCATCACCTCTACACCTCGCTCTCTTTTCTCCCGAACTGATGCGTACTCCACCAGTGTTGGAAGCATCAACCTGTCTACCCCACGGAGCAAAGCCAGTTCATAATTCTGACGGTGATCTTCGTCCTGTAGTAAGTGACGTCTAACTTCTTTGTCGGCCAGGATGGATGGAAGGTCACTGGGCACGCCGACATGCAGGAAGATCTCCTGGTACCGAGTCGGATGGGTAATCGGAGCCATGATAGCCTCCTGGAAGAGGCGGGGGAGGACGCACAATGACGGCAGCGGGACGACGGTTCCCAGAAACCCGGTGAGGCCTGTAATGTTGAATTGATGGTCCACCTGGTTCGGTTGGGTCAGTGCTGCTTGAGGTCGTCAGCGAGGATGAAGAGATGGGAAATCACCGACCAAGATGTTCGACACGGTCAGATTGTCGTGATCGAGAACAAAGGGCCCAGAGTCCCGCTTTGGAATGACAAAGAGCGAAGCCAGATCATGTAGCTTCTGCTGCCGCTTCGTTTCTGGCCGGCCATACATTTCGTCGTCGTCGTTCTTCTTTTTCTTGTCGAGAGCCTCCTTCTGCAAGACGAGACCATTCAAGTCGGACATGGCGTTATATAAGCTCGAGATGGAAGGATATGGACCACGTTGGGCGGGGTCCAACGCGTGATAGGCATCCGCACGAGCACGGGAACGGGCGGTAACGAGAGGCTCAACATACGGACCAACGGAGAATTGGCCGGCTTCATCCTCTTGTACGCTACCGATCCGATCGAATGTGATGGATGCTAAGGCAGAATATGGTCAGCATGTGCGTTTTATCTTGCATACTAGCGGAATATTTATATTCAAAGCTCAGGGAAGTCTACCCAAGGTTAAAACCACTTCGGCCAGCTGCCGGTGAATCTTCCGGGCCGTGGATCGGTCCAGCAGCGATAGCGCGGGTCTCCTCGGACTATCGGAATCGTGGAACGCCGACATAGGGCGTCCCGGGAGGCGTTCCATCAGGAGATATGTCACGCCCACCCGATTGGTTGCGTCGGACGCCAGTCCGACTCCGAATACCGTTGGCACCAGGAGTGGTGTGCGAACACGCAGGAGACGCAACGTTGCCGCGTAACTGCGAGTGCATTCTTCCGGTTGGTAACATAGATGCGGCAATGGCAGACGCGCCACCCAGCAAACCCCATCGTCAAACCGAATCTCTTGGACGATGTTATATCCTGAGGCCGTTGTCTGGTTAAACGTTGGTTTACAAGTGGCTTGGAGGCAGGGGTACGCACCTCCTATGACATGCTGGCCCAATCGACTGGGGATCGATCCTCGCAAGCTCGAGGCTACTTGGCAGAGTTCCTTCCAGTCTATCGTGTCAAGGAACCGGGTCGTTGAGTCCTTGTCAGTCATGATGATCCTATGAGAACTAGGATAAATAGAAGAAATGCTTTAGGAACGGATGCAGTGAGTTCTGGCGGCCTGCGTAGAAGAACAGGGATGAGATGAGCAACGAGATATGGCGTAATGTATACTCGAAAGTGACACCGACATAGGAAAAACCCGTTGAAAGGTGTTGTCCTTTAGCTGTATAGGATAGTCCCGAAGATGACACTTCACAAGGTAGTAAAATCTAGGGGCAATGCCGGGCCGCCAATTCATCTTGGAAGGATGAATGGGCACGTTCCGATCCACTGAGGTCGGACGGTCAGTCCTAGAAGACGATATACTCATTGGGGAAGTGGATGACTTGGAAACCTAGACGCTGATGGTCCGTACATGTCGCTCGATTCAACTTGACTATATCACCATCTTCGGATCAAAGATTTCGAGAGCCGTTGCACGTGGTGGAAATATGGACGAAAGAATTCAGCAGTAAAAGCCGACGAGAAGAGGCTCACAATTTTTTGTATGGAACTTGTCCTAATATTGCCATCATCAATATAAGGAAGGTTGAGCCAACTTCGTCGCAACGTTGATGCGGCTTGTCTTCGTTATATAGATGATGATGACGATTTCATCATCAGGGTGACGAAGGTGGAGCTCTTCCTTTTATCTTGTCAACCCTGTGGCCGTCTACCGTGGAAACCAATGGAGTCCGTCCAAGTTTCTGTGGATGTTCATATAGAAGGAGCCTTGACCAACTCCGAAACCAGTCATCCAAGGTATAGAATGGGGTGGAAGAGTAGTTCGCCAAAGGGGATATATTTCTGAGAGCCATGCTCTTTTTGTGCGCCAGAAGAACCCAGTTCACGAAGCCAAGTGCTTTGTGAACTGGAATGGGAGAAAATAGATGGAAGTAGTTCTATATCATGAGCACCAGTCTCATGATATTAATGACTGCATTGGAATATCTGTCATTTCAAGCCCGATGCCACCATCTCTTGAATCCCTAGAGCTAAAGGTGGTAGCCTGTTGTGATGATGCGTCGTCGAGTTTCTCGAGGGATCGACGTCCCGCGTCGCGTCAGTTGAATTGAGTTGAAGCGCGACGCGACTCCCGCGATTATATCACCCATCCACATTCTATATTGCCGTTCCACAACCGCAACTCAACATCGCCAAGATACCGTCTCTACTACGTTTCAGTCGCCTCAGTTTAATCATGTCCTCCGGCAAGCGCAAAGCAACTGATCTGGCCCAGGCCGAGGCTAAGAAACCGAAAGCGAACGGTAGCATCACGTCCTTCTTCGGCGCGCCCAAGACCACAAGCAGCACTGCAGGGTCGACGAACGCCAGCTCTTCCAGCACGTCAACCGTCAAGTTCGACAAGGAGAAATGGGTGGCCAAGCTGACGCCGGAGCAACGCGAGCTGCTGCAGCTCGAGATTGATACGTTGCACGAGTCATGGTTGGCGCAGCTGACAGACGAGGTGCTGAGCTCGTCTTTTCTCGAGCTGAAGCGATTTCTCAAAAAGGAGCGTGAGGAGGGCAAGAAAATCTTTCCACCCGCTGAAGACATCTATTCGTGGTATTTTATACACTCACCTAACTCGATGGGAATATGAACGTGAACAGAAAGGAAATGAATGCTGACATCAAGATCACCAGGTCCAGACATACGCCGCTCCCGACGGTCAAGGCGGTCATCTTGGGCCAGGATCCGTACCACAACATCAACCAGGCACATGGGCTGTGCTTCTCGGTGCGACCGCCCACCCCGGCCCCTCCGTCGCTGAAGAACGTGTACATTGCACTCAAGAAGGATTATCCGGATTTCAAGGCGCCACCGAAGAATGGCGGCCTGTTGACACCCTGGGCCGATCGTGGCGTCTTGCTGCTCAACACCTGTCTGACCGTGCGCGCCCACGAGCCCCAAAGCCACGCCAATCGCGGCTGGGAGAAGTTCACGCAGAAGGTCATCGACATCGTCGCCCGTGTCCGTACACGCGGGGTTGTCTTTCTGGCTTGGGGCACGCCCGCCGGCAAGCGGGTGTCCAAAGTCGATCGCAAGCGGCATCTGGTGTTGCAGAGCGTGCATCCCAGCCCGCTCAGCGCTCAGCGAGGCTTCGTATGTCGTGACATGATTGTTTTCTCTTTGGGCTGTCCGTCATCTTCGATGCAAGAGCACATGCTGATCAACATCACAGTTCGACTGCGGTCATTTCAAAAAGGCCAACGACTGGCTCCGAGAGCATTACGGACCCGAGGGCGAGATTGACTGGAATCTTGACGTTAATCCGGTCGAGGCCGGCGTTTAATATCAAGCTGGTTTACTGGTATGGTCTTCTAAGATACGAAGAACGTCGTGCTCGTACTCTGCCGTCGACGTCCTTTGCGTTGTGCTACGTGCTGATTTCAACGGTCGTCTCAAATTTCTGCGCGTGCTTCTCGTCTCCCAGTTTCAGTTGTTGATCATTGCTTCTGCGCGTTCGTATCGAGTGCTCGTTTACCGGCCACTTCTTTGGATCGCTTCTTTCTTGAAACACAGTGTCGTGGCGATTTTGATTGGGATGCTTCGTACAAATTTGGCATTGATCAACTCATCCTTGTCTGTCTGTCACTTTTTCGGCTTTCAATCCTCTAAAATTCCGAAAGCAGAAATTGTCGGCTCAATACCAGCTGAATCACTCGGCACCGTGCCGTTGACGTTTCCAATGCTTTGTTTTGATCGTACAACGTCCTTTCTATTTTTTGATTTCATTTCACCTCCTGCTGATGTTGGGTTGAGAATGCTTGCACGCCTCTTTGGATGAGTAAACATTGATTAATAGATTTATGCAGGAGGCAGCATCAGCTCGCACAACATCCAGGAGTGCAGGATTCGATCTCACTTCTCGATCGGGAGCCCATAGATGTGGCTGGTGGCTTGGCTTGGCGTGGCATGGCATATCTTTTTAGCCCCGAGCGGAACGACGGAACGACGGACGATGGACCAACGACGGCTCAACGGCTCGCGCATCCACGGCGCGTCTTGGCCCCTAAACAAAATCAAGGGAAAAGAATCAAAAACATCCCGCGGACTGGAACCGCGGCTTGCTCCTTTTCTCGGCCACGGCCGGACACGCTCCCGCTGTCTATCCACCATCTCACACGAGAGAGAGATTTGGCGGCACGCCGGGCCGATTGGGGCGATGGCAACGACCAAGCATAATAAAGGTGGACTCTGCAGTCAGAAAGAAAGAGGATATTTGGACCGAGAGATGATTAGCACCGAGATTGGGTGGCTCAGTCAGACTGATGCAAGATCGAGTCAAGCCCGCTGGGTCTCGCTCTGCTCCTAACCTTCGTACTGAGCGAGTGCTGACAATAGAGGCGGCAGTGTCGCCACGCGAGCGAAGGTGTCGCTTCCAAAAGCAAGAAGATACTGTATCAGACCTTCGTTGGAGGTGACGTTGTCCTTTCCGTCCGATCGGCCGGTCTGCCAGCCGCTGGCCGCCCCGGCCCAACCCCCACCCAAGATCCCGTATCAAGATGCCTCCTTCCCGCATCTCTCAGCTGCGCCAGAGACAGGTCACTCTGGGCGACTCGCTCTACGGGCGTATCAACCTGCAGACTGGAGACGATGGCCAGATTAAGCTTCAGCCTCACGTTCCTTAGACTTGGATTATCCCTAGCATCCCTTCATGGGCGCATAGCGAGCCGAGTCATCCTGTCGTTGGGAGACAGACGTCTCGCCCGTCTGGGCTGCATAATCAGTCACATCTTGTCAGATGTGCCCGATTGGAAACGACCGAAAAATCTTTTCAGACAGCCGTCCATTGTTGGAAGACCTCCGTGGATGGCCCTTGGGGTTCGCTCCGCTCGGACTTTTCTTGGCCGGTCGATCTTTTTCCTGAACGCAGCGTTTTTGGCCGTCTCAGCCCATCAGGATCCACCGGACGTTCTTTTGTGGCTTCCCTTTCGATGGCATGGGCCCTTTCCCTTGAGGAGCAGGTTTCTTCCGTGGGCTGAAGTGACGGGGACCATGACTGGACCGTCATGTGTGGCTCATTCTTGGATCCGGATCCGCTTTGATGCAACGGATGCGTTGGAGTCTCCCAGAGGAGCGATGGCGCGGGTCAGGCCAACATCGGTGCAGCAGGCAGATGCATCCAGACTTGGAGCATAGCCGGCTCTGGTTCGTCGAGATGGCATGCTTGGGCATGTGGCGCTGGCCATGCACAATCTGACCTCAACCCACCACCCCTTTGGAAGGACGGCAGAACATGAGGCCCCGTCCATCGAGGACTGCACCCCAGCTTTTTGTGATGGGCCATGCGTGAGGGATGGAGGACCATACCGAGGTTGTGCTCGTGCATTCAACATGCTTTCCCGCCGGGCCTTTTCCTTTTTCAAGGCTGACGAAGTTTCTGGCAACCCTCTGCATTCTTTTCATGTTTGATTGGCACATCCTGGCGTTCGGACGACCTGGTCAGAGCGGACGGTCCGTGGCGGAGAGGCTCCAGCCTCGTTCCCTATTCGAGCATGGTATGTTCTCACTGGGACATCTCCCCTGCCATGGTGACTTGCGGGAGGTGAATATCCGAGCCTCACCTAATCCTCTCTTTCGATCGGTCTTCCGCTTTCCGTTCATGCGTTTCTCCAGGGGGGTGTCGGTGTGAGAAATCCAGGAGGTGCTCGATTTTTTCTTTCTTTTCGGCCTTGGTGTCTCGGGCCAATCTTTTGGGTCATCGAGTAGCAAGCAATTCACTCCTTTCTCTCACACTCGTTTGCGTGGCGTCTCTTTGTTCCCCCAGATGTTGTTCCCGTCGCTTCAACCAGATCTGGGGTAGATGCCTGTTGGTGCTGTTGGGTCGTTGTGGTGCGACTGAAGCCGTCGTCCGTCGTCGGACGAGTCCCACCGGCGAGATGCGCTCCACCGCCTGCTGGACGACGCTTCTCTTGTCTGTCTTTTCCGCCAATGTCTTCGGCCTTCGATATCTCCCGGATCAAGTCGAATTCAACCTCAATCAGAATCAAACCGCCGTGAATCCCTTGGATTATTGGGGACAATGGTCGTCACATACCTACAACCCCTCGCCGGGGAACTGGCGGTTTCCCTTCTACACCCTCTTCCTCGACCGCTTCGTCAATGGCGATCCAACGAACGACGAGGTCAATGTACGTGTCGTCCCAAGAGAGAGTTGATCTGATATCTAACTAGTCGGTTAGGGCACCGTCTACGAGCGGGACCTCATGTCGAACCAGCTACGACATGGTGGGGATCTTCAAGGCCTTATCGATAGCTTGGATTACCTACAGGGCATGGGTATCAGGGTAGATATACGATGTGGTGATGGATCCTGGGAAGAACGATGACTGATTCATGCTAGGGGCTGTACATTGCCGGCAGTCTTCATATCAACATGCCCTGGGGCGCCGATTCCTACTCCCCCGTCGACTTGACCTTGTTGGACCCCCATTTTGGCAACATCCAAATGTGGCGACGAGCTATTGAGGAGATGCACAAGCGGGGCATATATGTGGTACTGGATAATACCATGGCCACGTCAGTTCTTCCAATCGGACAGCCCTACCATGGAAGATGCTCACAAATAATAGTATGGGCGATTTATTCGCATTCGACGGCTATCTGAACGAGACTGCCCCCTTTACCCTCAGGGAGCATACCGTCTCCTGGAAAGGTTCTCGTCGATACCATGATTTCAATATCGGCAACACATACAACGAGACATGCCAGTATCCCCGCTTCTGGCTTGAAACGGGCGAGCAGGTTGGCAAGGATGTGACGGATCGGATGAAAGGATGTTACAACAGCGATTTTGATCAGGCACGTCTCCCGCCTCGAGTTGGGATCTTCTGGGCTGACGTTTTATACAGTATGGCGATACTGAAGCTTTTGGTGTCTTCCCTGACTGGCAACGTCAGCTGGCCAAGTTCGCCTCGGTGCAAGATCGATTGAGGGAATGGGTACCTCACGTCCGAGAAAGAATCCAGCACTTTTCCTGTATCACTATTGCCATGCTGGACATTGATGGTTTCCGTATCGATAAAGCAACGCAGGTGACCGTCGACGCCATGGGCGACTGGAGTGATCATATCCGACAGTGTGCGAAGCGATTTGGAAAGGACAACTTCTTCATCCCTGGAGAAATCACGGGTGGGAACACTTTTGGATCCATCTATCTGGGACGAGGAAAGGAGCCGAAGATGGCGGCCAAGGATCTTAAGCAAGCCGTCATCGCCAACAACAACACTGCTCGAGATCAGTTCATCCGTGATCCCGGCAAGAACGCGCTGGACGCAGGAGCGTTTCATTACACCATCTACCGTTCTCTGACCCGCTTCTTAGGGTATGAAATCTTCTTTGAGGATAATCGGAACATGCTGACCATTATAGTCTGGACGGCAATCTGGCGTCTGGTTACGACGCGCCAGTTAACTGGGTGGACGCCTGGAACACCATCTTGACCACCAACGATCTGATCAATGCCAACAAGGGCTATTTTGACCCACGACACATGTATGGTGTGACCAATCAGGACGTGTTCCGATGGCCCGCGATCCGAAACGGGACCGCAAGGATGCTGTTGGGTATGTTCATTACGACCTTGCACATGCCTGGCATTCCCAAGGTAGGTCATCGTTGGGATCTCACTTCTTTCCACCACTGATATGTCTGGTGCAGCTTCTCTGGGGCGAAGAACAAGACTTCTATGTACTCGACAGTACCGCCGCCAATTACATCTTTGGCCGTCAGGCCATGTCCCCTTCCAGGGCCTGGCAGATGCACGGCTGCTACAATCTCGGCTCTGCTCAGTACTTCGAGTTCCCCCTCGACCGAGGTCTCCATGGGTGCAATGACGAGTGGAACAGCTTGGACCACCGTGACCCCTCGAGTCCGGTGCGGAATATCATCAAGAGCATGTTCTACATGCGGGAGAACTATCCAGTCTTGAATGACGGCTACTTCCTGCAACAGCTGTCGAATCGAACCAGATTCATCCGCCTTCCAGGTAGCAAAGATACGCCGACTGAGATGGGTATTTGGAGTACCAGTATGTATTTCCAGTAAAGGTTGACGATATCTGGGAGAGTTACTGATGGTTGCAGTGCGAGGACGATTCGCCGACGTCCAAGACTTTACCGACATCGGCAAGGGCAATCAGTCGGTTTGGTTGGTGTACCAGAATATCAACGAGACCACGACCCACACGTTCGATTGCAGCAGCAATGATTCGGCCATTATCGCTCCATTCGACGAGAAAGTCACGGTTAAGAATCTGTTCTTCCCGCACGACGAGTACACCCTTGAGGCCTCTCCTAAGAAGCTGGGTATCGATGGCTCAAAAGAATTCAATGGATGTCTTAAGGAGCTCAAACTGGAAGCATATGGTTACAAGGCTTTCGTTCCCAAGGACACCTTCGTTCCTCCACCAGCAATGATCACCAAGTTTCTGCCGGGCCATGATTTTCGATTCGCGTCTAAGGTGGCTGCCGGCAAGCAAGAGATCGTTCCATTCGAGGTTCACTTCTCGGCTGCCATGAACTGCGACAACATCAAGGAGAACATTCAAATCAACTCGACGACGGATGACAAGCGGATTGCAAGACTAGATCTTGGGAGCGTCAAGTGTGAGAAGGTGACCGGCATCGACACGCCCAAGTACGTTGGTGGCATTGCCACCGCCTTCACCTTCAAGGCCACTCTCTCCGATGTCTCGAACGGCATCCATCAGATTACAGTTCGCAACGTCTCCACCGAGAATCGAGACGGCTTTACCAACTCCGTTGACCACTTCCTGATTCGTACCGGCCAGGCCGATAATCCAATGGTGTTCCCCAACAGCGCCAATTACACTCGAGATATTCTGCATCGGAATGACAAAGGAGAGTTTTATGTCTCGCACAAGGCCGCTGGGGCGAATAAATTCCGGTACTCGTTAGACTGGGGTAGCAAATGGAGCAAGTGGGAGGACTATGAAGGAGGTAATTCGACACTGGCTCCAAAGCAATGGTCAGGCACGAAGCGGCAGCGCTGGGATGACGAGCATGTCATTTTACAGTACTGGTATGTCTGGCACTCTCCTTTTAGTATGACCCTGACTAACCTCTTTCAAGGAATCGAATGGTAGGATCAAGTGATCACGTTCAGCATGGTGATCTTCATCGTGAGAATCAACCGCCTCGACGATTCCCACATCTGTTCATGCATGGCGCCTTTAATAAGTATGGCTTCGACTCTGGCCTGCCAAACACCTTCAAGCTGGAAAAGAATGGTCGATGGGAGTTTCACTTCATGACGGAATGGCCGGCCACTTTCCAGTTCAACGTCTGGGGCATCAATCCAGATGGCAAGCCCGACCAGACTGGCGTCTATGGCGATGTCGACAAGGACGGCGTGCTCGACCGTCTACCTCCAAGCAGTCTGGCGGCCAGTTTGGTCAATGTTTCTTCCGCCCCTCCTTCCCCTCACCTGGCATGGCGCGTATCCTTGGACGACGGCAATTATCGGTTCCAGCTTGTTCCCGTTGGCTCGCGCTACCAGCAATTGATCCTCTTCATCTTGCTGGCAGTCGTGCCCGTGGCTACTGGAGTTGCTAGCATCTGGGCGTTTATGAAGTCCTTCTACAAGGTCAAGTTCAATGCAATTGGTGTCACCGAGAAGCAGACCTTGGTGCCCTTGGCTCTTCGAAGGAAATTTGCGCGTCTCCGACAACGAAGCGACGACAAAGACTCGCTTCCCATGGTCGGTGTCGATAGCCCGTCCAATCGATCCATGCACACGCTTGGCGCAGCTGGAGCGACGGTCAAACGACGGACGGTGCTCATTGCCACGATGGAGTACGATATTGAAGACTGGGCGATTAAAATCAAGATTGGTGGTCTGGGTGTGATGGCCCAGCTTATGGTGAGTCTTTTGATGCAGCTGTTGACGAGCTCTAGCTGACGGATATTCAAGGGCAAAAACTTGGGACACCAGGACCTGATCTGGGTGGTGCCATGTGTCGGTGGGATTGATTATCCTACTGACCAGCCCGTAGACTCGATGACGGTCACGATCTTGGGCGAGCCATATGAGATTCAGGTGCAGCTGCACGTATTGAGGAACATCACCTATGTACTGCTAGATGCGCCAGTTTTTCGACAGCAGAGCAAGTCCGAGCCGTACCCAGCTCGCATGGACGACCTGACGAGTGGGTAATGTCCTCTACAGCTTTAATCTCATTACTAATTGAATTAGGTGCCATTTACTACAGCGCCTGGAATCAGTGCATTGCCCTGGCCATGAAGCGCTTCCCGGTTGATCTGTATCACATCAACGACTACCACGGAGCTCTTGCCCCGGTACATCTCCTACCTGACACCATCCCCTGCTGTCTGTCGCTTCACAACGCCGAGTTCCAAGGATTGTGGCCGATGAGAACTCCAAAGGAATGCAAAGAGGTATGCGAAGTCTTCAACGTGAGCCCGCATGTTGCGCGCAAGTATGTGCAATACGGCGAGGTCTTCAACTTGCTGCACGCTGGTGCCAGCTATCTGCGGATTCATCAAAAGGGTTTCGGAGCCGTTGGCGTGTCCAACAAGTACGGCAAACGCTCGCTGGCTCGTTATCCCATCTTCTGGGGCTTGACCAAGATTGGCAAACTGCCCAACCCTGATCCCACCGATACGGGCGACTTTACGGGCATTGTCTCCAAGGACGAGGATGTCCCAATTGACAGCGCCTTTGAGGCCGGTCGTGCGGACCTCAAGCGCCAAGCTCAAGAATGGGCCGGTCTCGAGCAGAACCCGGCTGCCGATCTCTTGGTATTCGTCGGACGATGGTCGATGCAAAAGGGAGTGGATCTGATCGCCGACATCATGCCCGCGGTGCTGGAGGAGAATGAAAACGTCCAACTGATCTGCATTGGACCGGTCATCGATCTCTACGGCAAATTCGCGGCATTGAAGCTGGACAAGTTGATGAAACTATATCCCAAGCGGGTGTTCAGTAAGCCCGAGTTCACAGCCTTGCCACCGTACATCTTCAGCGGGGCTGAATTTGCGCTCATCCCGTCTCGAGATGAGCCATTTGGACTAGTGGCTGTCGAGTTTGGCCGCAAGGGCGCGCTCGGTATCGGTGCTCGCGTCGGAGGGCTGGGCCAGATGCCAGGCTGGTGGTACACGGTGGAGTCAACCAGCACGACGCATTTGCTTCATCAATTCAAGATTGCGTGCAAGGAGGCTCTGAATTCGAAGCCGGAGATGCGGGCGAAGATGCGGGCGAGATCAGCCAAGCAGCGATTTCCGGTGGTCAAATGGGTTGAGGATCTGTCAACGCTGCAGTCGACGGCGATTAAACTGCATGAGAAGGAGAATTCGGGATCAGTTACCCAAAGTCAAAGCCGGCCCTCGACCGGGAAAAGGCCGCCGAGTGGGTTTTTGACTCCCGGCGGAACAATGACACCTAGCGGCATGCTCACCCCGGGTTTTTCATCGGGTGCAATGACGCCCAGCAGCGCGATGACCCCTCCAGTGCGGCCTCCACCGCCAGAAGGATCGCTGTACAGTCGGCCCGCCACTCCCACCGAAGACGATATAGCCCGAGGGAGTGTGTACGATCCGTACATGGCGTTCCGGGCAGGGCCGTATCAGAACCATATGAACCCGACGCAGCTACAGCAAGCCACGGCGATGGAGCAACGGATTGGCTTTGCGGTGACGGACGACGACGACGATGGTTATCATGCCCGAGAATCGTTTGTCAACGAGTATACGATCAATCGACTGGAGGGTCAAAACAGGGGCCAGTATGATCCGCATACACTTCCACCACCGTCACCTACTTCTTTCCCTCTTCCCAATCTCCACTCCAGTCCGAACCACCACTCGGTGTCGTCGAATTCTCCACGGCCAGAGGATCAACTGCTGGCACCGGCCCCGCTGAATGCGTCGCGCAACAATCTCAGCACGCTGAGCTTGGACACCGTCGTTGGGGCGAGAAAAGATTTCATGCTGCAGAAGGTAGATCCGTTCTTCACGGACAGCACGGGCGAGTTCTACCAGGCTTTTGAGAAGAAGCTCGATGGGCTGGACGGCAAGTCGTCGGAGGATCAGCTGTGCATTGAAGATTATCTGGTCAAGAGCGAGAAGAAGTGGTTTGATCGGTTCCGAGACGCCAAGTTGGGACGGACGGCACTGAGCACGCCGGCACCATCGGTTCATCGGATGAAGCGAGAGAGTCATGCTCCAGGGGATAGCACTCCATATCTACCTCAGCATGTACCCGGGGACAGTCCGACACAGCCGTACGATGACCGACCATTCAGTAATCAGTTCCTGTTGGACGAGGATTACGTGCCGCCCAAGGGCGCCAAGAAGCTGATGCTGCTCCGGATCGGTGACTGGCCGCTGTACAGCTTCTTTTTAGCATTTGTGAGTGATCGTCACTATCCCATACTCCTTTTATCTCATGTTCTTTCAATACACCGCATGAATATCTAGATCCACCTACTGATATGATTTACAGGGCCAAATCATCGCTGCCAACTCCTACCAAATCACGCTCTTAACCGGCGAAGTCGGCCAATCTGCCGAGAAGCTCTACGTCATCGCGAGCATCTATCTCGTCACATCGATCCTCTGGTGGATGATGTTCCGCCGCCTCAAATCGCTTTATTGTCTTTCGATCCCGTTTATTTTCTATGGTTTAGCATTCTTTTTCATCGGCATCACTCCCTTTGTGCATAGCGTCAGCGGACGAGGATGGGTTCAGAACGTAGCGACGGCTTTGTATGCGACGGCTTCCAGCAGCGGGTCTATTTTCTTTGCATTGAATTTTGGTGATGAAGGTCAGTTGTCTCTCATTCATCCTCGATTCCATATCCTACCTTCATTTCCCCCAATTGTGTTTATACTTACTGACATTCCCATTCAGGTGGCGCCCCAATCAAAGCCTGGGTTTACCGAGCCTGCGTCATCCAGGGCACGCAACAGATCTACGTTGTGGCACTATGGTACTGGGGTTCGTACCTGACCAGACTGACGGCCTCGGGAGCGACGTCCAAGACACCAGTTTCCCGATCACCGGTCATGACAGCCATCACCATGCCCATCGCCGTCATGATGTGGGCCATCTTTTTGATTCTGTTTGTCGGTCTACCCGATTATTACCGCCAAGCGCCGGGCAAGGTGCCTTCATTCTATAAATCGCTGTTTCGACGCAAGATTATCACCGTACGTTACATACCCCTTTGTTCCTTCTTTCCTCCCTATCATCCCCTTTCATTCCTCTATACATCAGCTAACAATAAATGAATAGTGGTTCTTTGTCATCGTCATCATTCAAAACTACTGGCTCTCCGCCCCCTACGGCCGCAACTGGCAATACCTGTGGTCCAGCACGCACGCCAAAGCATGGCAGATCCTGCTCCTCGTCGTTGTCTTCTTCATTTTCGTATGGGCCGGCTTCCTCTGGATCTTCGGCATCCTTTCCAAAGACCACAGCTGGATCATCCCCGTGTTTGCCGTCGGTCTAGGCGCACCACGATGGTGTCAGATGTTATGGGCGACATCGAATGTAGGGATGTACATTCCCTGGGCGGGCGGTCCCGTCGGGGGTGCATTAGCGGGACGAGCATTATGGTTATGGCTCGGTGTTCTCGACGCTTTCCAGGGCGTTGGTTTCGGGATGATCTTGTTACAGACCCTGACTAGGATCCATATCGCGTGCACCCTCATCATCGCTCAGGTGTTGGGTTCCGTGGCCACGATTCTGGCTCGAGCTACCGCCCCCAACAAAATTGGGCCAGGCGACGTTTTTCCGGATTTCTCAGCCGGCCCGAGAGATGGGCTGGGTAAACCGTGGTTTTGGATCGCGTTGGTGTTTCAGTTGGTTATTTGTGTTGGCTTGTTTGCGTTCTTCAGGAAGGAGCAGTTGAGTAAACCGTGATTGTGGTTGTTTAGATTCCTCTACTCGTGTGGTCTTTCTAGCGAGCTGTCTTCTTTTGTCGACTGTTTGTTTTATCTCGTTTGGGGGAGGCTTGGATTTGGTGATCTAATTCTTGTCTATCTATTTGTTCGGGCTGCGGCTTGCTTGGTTTGGCTTGGCCTGGCTGGGCTTGGTTTCATTTGGTTTAGAGTATCTTAATCATAGTAAGAAATGACTTGGGTTTTGGCATGGTATGATATGTTCAGATAGCGATGCTTGCTCGGTTGGGATTATTTGTTGTATCATGTCCAGTCTGATTCTCAGTAATTAGTTAGAACAACCCATTATCTGCACTTGTCTTTATTCAATCATCAAAACTGTAACGTCATAGCAGATTCATGTTGTGATTCTATATTGATATGGTAAAGATTTCAGATGATATGATACAAACTAGGATACGCATCCCACAGGGTAACATCAACCTCCGACGCCTGTTCTAGTATTACAAGCATTGCTCAGAGCTGCTGCCGTTCTTCATCATCACCGCCCTCTTCATCAGATTGGTGGTGATGGACACTATACGGGCGACGTCGCGGGTGTTGAGCATGCTAACCATGCGGCTGATGATGATGGTTCTCATGATCATCCCTGATCTCACTCAATTTCAATTCCCTCACCAGTCTCTCTCCATCCCTCTTTCCTCTCTCGACATCGACGCTCCACATCAGCGGTGCAGGCAGTGCGATTAGAACCGCGAGAAACACAAAAGCGGGTCGGATCTCGCCCGCTCGATCCGTGATGAACCCCACGATGGCCGGACCAAAGACACTCGACCCTTTATCGGTGATGGCATATAGCGCATAAAACGCCGCCTCGGACCCAGGAGGGATGAGTTCGCCGAATAAACTCCTACAATAACTCGATAAGCCTCCCAATACGAACCCATAGATGGCTCCCAGAGGATACATCTCCCACGGCTGCTGCAGACCCAATACACCCCACCTTTGCACGGCGGGGATGAACCCCAACAGGCCGTACAGGGGGATGAGTTCGAAGAGTAAGATGCATGCGAGGATCGTTTGGGAGGGTTTGAGGGACATGAGACGCGAGAGTCGAGCCCAGCTGAATGCTCCGATGACGCCACAGATGGTGGTAATGACGTTGATGCTTGCCAACGCGGCCGGTTTCATATGGAGTTGTGTTTTGGCGAAGAGGACGGCAGTGCCGGAGACGGTGGCGATCCCGTCGGATAATAGGAACCAGGCGGAGAGGAAGAGGATGACGTCCCGTAGCTGACCCGCTCGTAGGATCGTGCGGAGGAGAGAGGACCAGGCGTAGAGGATGTAATTGGACCAAGTTCGAGAAGTGTTGTTGGTACCGGAGGGAAGAGGGGGACCAGGTCGAGGACGAAGCCAGAGAGCAGCGGGGATGCTAAATACCAACCACCACGCTCCGATGACGAAAAGAACCAGTCGAAGTGAGAAGAGTGATGAGCCGGTCAGGACGAGAATGACGATGCAAAGACATTGGACGAGGACAGAGGCGATATATCCGATGCCCATCCCGTACGAGGAGATTTCAGTGGACAGTTGTAGCTGAGGAGACGCTCTGCTGCCAGAAGCGGTGGTCTGCTTGACGATGGCCATGTCCGAAGCGGGGAGCAGAGCGGCGGTGGAATCGACGAGCGGTTCACCTTGGGTGTAGTCGTCCTCGTCATCTTCAGGAGAGTGATGGTTCAGGTCCGATTCGACGTTGGATGACCGACGTGCGGGAACCGAGGACTTTTGCACAGAGGGGTGGTATCGAACGAGAAGGGGAAGAAAGGAATTGAGTAGCACGAAAGACGTGCCGATGCAAACATTGGAGATGACGGCTAATATGGCCCCGAGGATGTATACTTTGGGAACGATTGGGAGGAAGAGCATGGTCGCTATGGAACCGACAAAAGCGCAGCCGAGTAGAAAGGATTTCCGGTACCGGCCTGTGATTGTCAGTTGGAGTAGCAGAGTAGCGGGCAAAAGAATTTCGTAGTGGGCAGACTTCTGGGAACGTGTCATAAAGCTAACAAAATAAATCGAGGTGTCCAGCATTAACCGCCTCTGCTGAGCAGTAATCATGGTCGTCTCTATAATAAAGGACATCTTAACCTTCATCATGATGGCGATGATGATTACTACCTTCAACTTCCATCGCACTTGCGTTGAAGATTGACTGATTTCCCTCATGGTAACGACGATGATGATTATTGCTCAGCAGAGACGGTCACTGCTGATCACTTTCATGTATTGCGTCACCCGCCCGCCTGTAAAGTGATCGCAGATCACAATATGGAAAGAGTAAATGTCAAACATGAATTGAGTTTCGACACCGGGAGAAGCACCATGATAATGGAAATAGCTGTTTAGTTTTTTGAAAAGTGTTCATTAGATATCTGTGCTTACCGTGATCAGCTGCCCCGCTCATGCTGATGATCAACAAAGCCTGCAACAAGACGCTGAGCGAAAAGGTGTACATGGCAAAGCTGGCCGTGTTCATCTCTCGACCGAGAAAGTAGATGATGCATTGCTCATTGTCTCCTGGCGAGGAGGCTCTTGAGATGACGCCTGACGCTGCTGCGGTATGTCGTCCATCGGCATCGAAGCTGGCTTGACACGGGGTCGTCTTGTCTGATAGCAAAACACCTCTTTCCCTCGCGAGCTGCTCTAACGTGATGGGAATGAACGAACCTGTTATAGCAGTATGTCTTAGTATATGGAATTTATGGGAAAGAAAATGATGGACCCGTGGAGGATTTTACGCACCAACTCCGCAGATGACAAACACCTCCGCCGCCCAACCATAGCTATACCAGCCTGCCAATTCTTTCCTGCTCGTCGCTCGTGTATCCTCCCCTGGATACCGTGGCAACTGGCGCTCCATGGTGTCTCCACCAGGCGTCGTCGGCGGATCAAATAACGATTGCTCGTCGTCAGCTTCCGACGAAGGCGACGGCGAGCGGTAGGATGCCTTTCGATAATCTCGTCGGGAGTTTCGTGGAGGCTCGAGATGTCCAGACGAGCTCACTCGAGGTACCATTTCCCAATGCGATGGGATTCGTAGCTAGGAAGGATGGAAAAATAGACGAAGGCTCTCGTCTGACGAGTGCATGACGCTCTCGACGTCGTACAGTGGTAAACTGGCACGTTAACTGTAACAGCCTCTGATACAAGAACTGGAATGAATATAATGAATGCGCCGCGTGTCTTTCAAGGCCTAGTCGAATAGTTCTAAATCTTATAAGCTACCATGGAGCGAAGGAGATCTTCCTGCGGTAGTGGCAGGCGTGGATCAGCTGGCCTTTCAGCATGGCTGCTTCCTGCGCGTGCAGGTCCATTTGGACCCTGGATCGGCGGAACGGGCAGACCCACGGACCCCCATTTCCTCCCACACGTGTCGTCGGTGAAATTGATAATCCGTCTCCGGTCCGCTGATCGCCGATGTCCGTATTCGGACTAGTGACACCCGCCATGCCGAAAACGAACGGGTGGAATTCGGTTCGCCCTGCCGCCGCCAATCGGGGCGTGTGGGTGGGTGTGGCTTGTGGCTCGTCGTCGCTGTTCGCTACCTTCGCCGCCCAAACGACCGACGAACGCGACCGACGCCCATCCCCCCTCTCTCCTCATCCTTATAATCCTTCTCTGCTTCGCTGGCTCGACGTCGTCGCCTTCCCATCTCTTCGGAATATTTTGCGCGCCTCGCTCAGCTGGGAGTGGGGAGATTGCGCAAGTCGGGCGACGCGCCTCGGGGCGCGCGACGCCTGAAAGCGGGCTTTGCCGACTGTTGCCCGACGAGGCTACAGTATCATTCTTTGCATGCTTCCATAGTTCGAAGATTGGGGGAGACTTCATCATATAACAAGGTTAGCATTAGCGCAAGTGGTTTAGACGTTGGGGCAAGGAGTAACTCGAGAAGGGCAGATTGAAACGTCCACCAAACCATCTGAGATGAACGTCAACTGGACCCGGCTTGGACGACAGCCCGCACGCTCGCTCATTTCAACGTCTGTAGTCGCTCGTTGGGGATCACCAGTGGCAGGCTTTTTGGCGCGCCACATCGAGGGGTCTCATCGTATATTAAGATCCTGAGTCGGGACTTGGTAGATGCGAGGACAATCGGTGAAGAAAGAGGAAGAGGAATATGCCTGGGCTAGTGAGGGAGAATGCCGACGTGGATTCCAATGAACAATGGCGCCCGCTTCCGATGGACAATAGGTCACCGAGGGATGATTTGTCAGTACGCCAGGTCAATGTCAATGGCGCGGTCAATGGGGTGGTCACGGAGAAAGTCAGCACCCCAGCGGGTAACCTGGTCAATGGCCAGCTCAAGACCGTCACCCAGCCTCCACCTCCACTCTCACCAGCAACGACCTCTCCTCCAACTACTACGGCTGCCCTCAAACCAGACACCGCGATGTCACCTGCTAGCGATTTACCACCAGAAATAGAACATATCACCGTGGGCTATCAGCCGGTCTCGACGCTTATCAGTCGTTTATGCCAGGCAGCGTTCAACGAACTACGCGATGTCATTAACGCCATGGCCGAAATGCCGGTGGCGCCGCCGCGCAATGGTGTCACCCCAGGGAACGGCCAGATGACGGTGAACGGTGCTGGTGACGACTCGCCTGCCAATGTTCAGAAAAAGATGCGCCTGATGAAGTTCACACAGGACCGACGGGCGCAGTTCATCAAGGCGCTGGTGCTCACGCAATGGAGCCGACAAAGCGCCGAGGTCAGCAAGGTCATCGATTTGAAGATCTGGTTGGATCGGCAACGGTCATACTACGACGAGGCCTGGTTCTGGCTGGGCGATATGAAGCGGAGTCTGGCGCCGGCCAAGATGCCGAATCCGGATATCGACACGGCATTGGAGGCACTTTCGACTGGCAAATCCAAAGATTACCCTGATGTATGTAGTAGCCCTAAACGAGGTCTCGAGGTGGCAAGCGCGAGACTGACAGGAAACAGCTCGGATATATTCCGTCGAAGCCGCTCACGCCACAAGAGATGCTCAAGGCGGTGCGGAATATCAATATTCTGCTCTCGTTGCGACTGAACCTGCATGAGACGATACCACCACCGCTCAAGAACTATGACATCCACGATGGAAGGGTGACCTTCGAAGTGGCTGGGGAGTTTGAGATTGATCTGTCCATCGCCGACGAGGATCCGGCATCACAGTTTTTCTTCATCGATTTCCGATTTCTTTTCTGGCCGAGCAGCACCGAGGCGCCTTCGGGTTGGAACCGGGACCAGATCGAGGCCAAAGTCAACACGGTGCTGCAAAAGGGGGGTCTACAGGGATGCTACCACTTCCTGCACGAGCTCGTCCTCACACATAAGATCAATACCCTCCGGCGGCAGGCCTTCGACATGAGTCGCGAGAAGTGGAGTGGGATGCTTAAGCTGGAACTGCTCCATCGGACGCTGGTGGTGCACTACTGGGTGAATCGACCGGGCAAGAAGAACTGGATCGAGCTGGGGATTGTCAGCGGGGACAAGAAGGATCTAGCTGGCCGAGTCATTGCACATCCGATCAGCCGGATTGCTCTTCGTGCCTTCTTCCAAGGCAAGCAGGTCAAGGACATATCGTCGTCCGTGTCACTTCGTCTGGATCATCTCAACATGGAAAAGATCACGAAAGAAGTCATTGCGTTTCAGGTCAACCGGACATTGAGCGACATTCGTCTTCGATTATTGGGGATTCCTTTGTACGCCGACGGTCGGCTGGCGCTGCAGCAGATCGTATCGGTCGAGCCGGCCGACTGTGCGCTCAAGATCCAGCTTACGGCGTCGACAACGGCGACGCTCAAGATCGAGCCCATCACCGGTCGATTCGCGCTGCAACCGACGTGGGGCATCTTTAATCGCGTCGAGGCCGAGTTGAACATGCTACGGGAGCCTGGGGTTGATGCCTTTCGCCATCTTTTCAAACTACGATGCCTCATCGCGATGGCAGAGGTTGAGAATCGCGCGAGCTGCGTGGGACTACAACCCTGGAAGAGTCTTCGCGCGCGAGAAGAAGATATCAAGCGCGTATTTCCAAGAGACACTCGGTGGATGTCAGTGTTTCGAAGATTTGGCTGGACGAACTGGATCCTGGCCATGAGCATCACCCCGAGGGGTGAAGTCTGGTGGATCATCGAGCTGTATGTGATCATCACCATCACTCTCCATCAAACACACTAGCTAACACGGATCTCTTCATAGACTGAGTCGCACTCCCGGCCATCGGTTTGGCGACTTTCAACGGGTCCCCATCGAGTCGAGCACCGGTTCGGTAATCGATCCCACCTTCGACTTCCTCACCCGTCTCAGCACTGAAGCCGGCAAGATGATCGCGCACTACGTGAACGCCCGCGCGCTCAAGGAGATGCACGTCAAGCACGCGTTGGCCCGGACTTCCTCTCAATCCGAACCATCACGACACCTCCCAACGCTGCTGATCAACTTCCCCTCTCTCATCGCAGCTGGTCGGAACTGGAAACCGTGGGCGAGGGATGTGCTCAAGATGACCTGTCACAGCGTCTCGCTCCGTTCCGGCGAGGTGGTCATGGTGGCCGAATCGCGACTGTTGAACGTCATCCCGCACGTGCTTCAGGGTGGAGGCGACGCGGAGCTCATCTTTCATCGGAGCGGGACCTTTGCCATTCGCCTCGTGAGCCCTGTCGGCCAGCCGATCGTGGTGCAACTCAAAGAACGTCTGCACCGCCTCGAGATTCTCTTTTCGTTTCTTGACATCCTCCGGCGCTACAAGATGGCCCCCGAGACGGTCTCGCTCGGCCGCATCGAGTTTGTGTATTCGGAAGAGCCCCGGTTGACGGCCGATCTGAGCTTCCTTGGCGGACATCCTATGAGCATGACCTTTGCCGGGGACAATCCTCATCTGCGGATCGTGGATTTCTTGAATACGACGCTCAATGACCTTGAAGGAGGTGGCGGGCTGGAGCGTGTCGTGTTGCTGATGAGGTTGACCCTCCCGCTGATGCGCGTGCTCGATGAGATCGAGCGGACGAACGAGGGAGCAGAGGACGACGGTGATTTATTCGTCTTGGCCCGGAGTACGGGCTCCTATCAGTTGTGCTACGAGCGTCCGCGATGCACATTTTCCATTCGTCTCCGCAAACGACGGGACATGCTGCAGTGGTATGTGCAAATGGAAAAAGGGTCCTCGTACGCGACGTCGCACCCACCGGCTCTTGTCGAGGGTTTGAGAAGATTGATGGACGAGTCGGGCGACGGATGGGTGGCGTTGCACACGGGCATCGCCGCGGAGATGCACGGTATCGTGGAGGTTGTGCGGCGGATCGATCGCTTGATGAAGGAACATCGGCCACAAGAGCAGGTAATTTCTTTGGACGAGAAGGGTACGTCGGACACCGCAGCGACGCAGCAGCAGCAGGCCGAAAAGGGACAGAACGAGGAATCCCCGAGTAAGCCAGGCCCGGCACCGAAAGAAGTCATCACCGTGCCGGATTGAGGAGAGACGATGAAGAGTGATGCTCAACGACCGGAGATCATCGACTATGGAAGAAACGCTTCTTCGTCGTTTGCGTCTTCTGTGCAACTGTCTGCAAGGCGAACCACAGTCGCATGTTCAGTCGAGTTCACAGCGGAAAATGGCTTGAATGTCTACCAGTGCATTCTCATCAACCGCCGTATTTGGTGGTAGGAACGACATATCTCGTCAACAAAGAGACGATTTGTGGAATCGATACCCGATATGTCTGCATCAGACGTGATGACTTGGGCCAGTACGACCGAACACTTGAAGGAGACGAGCCGGAAGGAACGAAGGAAAGAAGGAAGGAAGGCAGAAGGAGAGGAAAAAGGAGCTTGATCGAAGAGGGAGTCACGAATGATACCACAGTGTGAGAGAGAGAAGTGACAAGCTAGATAATGATCGGGCGCGTTGAATCAAGTAAACACATCAAGCGATATCATCTGAACCAGCTATTTCCCTCGTGTAGATCTATCTAGTCAATCGATCTATTAATTTCGATATCCGACTCACTTCCATATCATTGTGAGTCCGACGGAAGAAAGTCTTGTCGCCGGCATCAGTGTAATCAATTCAAATAATCTTCGTTGTAAGGATGAAGAAGGGACTAGAGGGTATCGTGGGGCGTGGCCGTCATGCGAGGATGCAGTTGAGCGGTGGCCACAAATTCGTCGACCGTCCTCTTTCTCTGGGCGCAAATCGCCCAATTGGGACGTTTGCGACAGGAAGCGCTAGTCCGTTCCGGGTTAAGCGTAGACAGAAAGCATTTGACGACCCTTTGTCCACCAACCCTCCAGCTTCCGGCAACCGCCGCAACCCCTTACTCGATGCTCGACAAATCTTCATCCAACTCAATTATACTTGCGCCTTCCGCCGCGTGTGATGTGTGCGATGGTCGATGAAAGAATGGATGCTGATAACCTTGTCCGGCAACCGCCACAACCCATCGCTCGATGCTCGACAAATGAGTGACCATGCATCTAGTCTTAGCGTCCGGCATCCGCCGCGATCCCTCGCTCGACGCTCGACAAATGAATGGCCATCCATTTGGTTTTAGTGTCCGGCATCCGCCGCATCGAATTCTACGATGGCCGACAAAGTATTGACCACCCAGTCACTCACTCTACTAACACTGCGGTAACCTCCGCGTTCCCCTCTTCGATACTTAACAAATCTTTGTCCACTGTATCATTGTCCGGCAACCACCGCAACCCCTCGCTCGATGTTCGACGAATGAATGACCACGCGTCTTGTTTTAGTACGCGGCATCCGCCGCGTTGAGTGCTACGATGGTCAACAAAGTATTGACCACCCGGTCACTCACTCTGCTAATAATGCGGTAACACCGCGTTTCCCCTCTTGATACTCGACAAATCTTTGTCCACTCCACCATTGTCCGGCGATTGCCAAGTGTAAGGACTATCGATGGTCGACAAAGAATTCATTATTGAGTTGCTCTTTATCTACCGCATCCGGTATCTGCCGCGCTACTGCTTACGATGGTCGATGAAACTTATGATCTATATTAGCTCTAGCATTTACTTACCATCTGGCAACCCCCGCAAGAAGTCCTACGATGTTCGACAAAATATCATTGTCCACTTGAACACCTACTCCCCCTACTGTCCGGCAACCGCCGCAGAATGTCTTACGAGGATCGACAACCGGCTGGCCATCTTACCTGACTATCCCTAGTGGTCGAAATACCGTCCGGCATCCGCCGCGCTACCACCTACGATGTTCGAAAAAATATATTATCCCTCCACAAATCTACTTGGTTACTATCCGGCATCTGCCGCAAGATTTGTTACGATGGTTGACAATACGCTGGCCACCTTTTCCAACTGTCCCTACCCACCGGTATCCGCCGCACTATCACCTACGATGGTCGATGAAAGAACTGACCTCACTTACTCACCTACCCATCCGGCAACCGCCGCGACATGCCGTACGATGGTCGACAAGCTATTGACCCCCTCAGCTAACAGTGTCTATATAATCCGGCAACCGCCGCAGGATGCCACACGATGGTCGACGAAACTACTACCTAGCTAAACTAAACTCTCCGGCAACCGCCGCAAGGTATCATACGATGGCCGACATATTTTTGACTATCTCAACTAACCTCCACCTTACAGTCCCGGCATCCGCCGCACCGCTACCTTCGATGTCCGATGAAAGACTGTCCCACCCAAATTCTACCCACTGACCGTCCGGTAACCTCCGCAAGATGTTCTCCGATGGTCGATGAGCTATTGGCCACCTCATCTAACGTACAGTATCTGCAGTCCGGCATCCGCCGCAAGATCTCTCACGATGGTTGATGAATTACTGACCACCTCATTCAACGGTACCTACAGGACAGTCCGGCATCCGCCGCAACTATCTTCACGATGTTCGATGAATATTTACATACTTAACCACTTGCCTCTAGTCTTTGTCTCCCCGTTCTTTGTTCGTCCCTTGGCACTGGACATAAGGAGACGGCGAACAATGAAATCGAGATCATTGCTGAATCCGGACTATACGCCATTTCCTTACGATTGGGTATGGGCAGTTCACGGAAGTACAAAGAACAAGTAGACGATGAAGACTACGATGCTCTAAACACAACAAAGAGAACACTGAACGATGCTTAGTTGAGGGGTATGGGTCTTTGTCTATCGAATGATATCTCGATGTTCTACCCATCATACCTAACAAAGGATGAAAGAATGAAAGAACTGCTCGTTTGCTTCGCCTCATACAGTCCCAGCACTACCCTCCATTCCATCCTTATCATCGATATAGCCATCCGCATCCTCATCATCACCAATAAACTCGTTCTCAACACCATGTGGTCTCCGGTAAGCATATCCCAGAAACGCACTCCTCTTGCGCAATTCCAGGACTTGTTTCCCCACCTCTTTATCTCTCAGGATTTTATCCCTTGGCCGACGACGTTCGCGGGGATGTTTCGACGCTTTCCCTTGTCCCCCCAAAGGCAGCTTGTTGTTCTTGTTATCCTGGGCCTCCACGAGCAGGTTATCGAACGCCTTGAGTTCCGTCTCGTGGTTATTTCCTGCTCCTTTCTCAACAGCACTCTCTAATCCCTGTCTTCCAGTCTCATTGCCTTCTCCGTTGTTTCCGTTTTGGTGGATATCGTCATCGTCGTTGCTGTCCGAACTAGGTCCATCATCGACGTCGCTGATCGATGCCTCTTCTTCGAAATACCGCGTGTCTTCCCAGCTTCGGATCTTCGGTACAAAGGGAGGTTTGGTCAGATGCATCGTCGACCAGGGCACGCCTTGGAAAAATGCGTGGGCTTTGATGTCGCAGGCGTCGTCCGGGTAGACGTATATTTGTCTGGGAATGGAATGGGGGAGGGTGGGATAGCGGTCGGTGACTGTACCACCACCACCACCGCCACCGCCGCCGACTTTGGTGGGACTAGGCCCTCCTCGACTCCGTGCAGGCGGCTGCTTCCAAAAATCAAAGTCGTTGATGATATATTTGCGACTCGACAGGCGGAATTCTTTCTCTTGGAGAAGTCGCTTCATGAGGTCGAGTGCTAGTTCGGAAACGGCAGCGTCGGTAGGAAAGCGTAGCGCTGTGGCATGATGCTGGGGCTGTTAGTAGGGCCGCGATGCCAGGGTAAGGTGAGGATAGTAAAGAGCATACCAGGATCCGCTTCTTGGTGTCGTTGCGATTGTCCATGCAGAAGGGCGTGTATCCGTAGAAACACTGCGGAGAGTCAGCACCGTGCAGTGAAGATTGGTGAAGTATGTAATAGATATTACCTCATAAAGAATGATACCCAAACTCCACCAGTCGCATCGACCATCGTAGGGATCCCCTCGAATCACCTCCGGCGCCATGTATTGACTCGTCCCGACCACGCTCTGCGCCAGATATCGCATCCCCGTGCGGTTGCGCCAGTTGAGAATGCCCTCACCCTCAGGATCCTCCTCAGCAGCAGCCTCTTCGGGCGTCTCCAGTTCCGCGCGATCTCCTCCCTTCTCCGCCTCAGCCTGCTCCCTTTCTTCTTCCCGATCGATCGAGTCTCCTTGCACCTGCAAGCCCAACTTATCGAGCAGCGAGTACCGGTGCGTGTGAAAGTACGACTGATCGTGCGCCCAATGACCGTCAAACGCCAGGCCAAAGTCCGAGATCTTCAAATGTCCCGACGCCGAGATCAGAAAGTTGTCAGGCTTGACGTCGCGATGGATCCATTTCAGAGCGTGCGCCTCTTCGATGCACAGGATCATCTCGGCAATGTACCACTTCGCGACGTCTTCCTCGAGAATTTGCTCGCGGATCAGCAGTCCCAGAAAGTCCCCGCCAACCATGTACTCCATTACCAGATACAGATTCGTACTGTCTTGGAAACTGGCCACGAGCGGCACAATCCAGCGCGACCCTTCCGAGGCCACCAGAAAGTCGCGCTCAGCTCGTAAATGGGCCTCTTGACTGTTTCGAAGCATGTCGGACTTGCGAATCACCTTCATGGCATAGACGTGCGTGTGCATCTGTCTGGCTGCGCGGAATAGAGAAGTCGCCCGCTGTCGGGTGCTTGCCGTGGGACCCATGCTGCTCTTCGGTCTCGTCTGCCGCTCTTCGGATGGCCGTCCCATACTCGTATCGTCGGATCTGGATATCATCCCCACGCTCTCCATCTCCTTGACTAGTCGGACGACGCCAAAGCTGCCTTTGCCAAGAACCTTGACGACCTCGTAGCCTGCAACGAACACGCCGCCTGGACCACTGGACTGATCCAGAGCCTTGGTCTTCAAAGCTCGCAGCTGGCGAAGGTGGCCACTCTCGCGGCGAGCCCAGAGTCGACGGATCTTGGCTCGCTCATCTGACGTCAACGACTCTTTGAGAAGTTGCTGCTCGAGCGTACGTCGACGTTGTGAGCGAGGCGTGACGGCAGTGGCGAAGATGCTGTTGAAATGCGTCTCGAAGAAAATCTTGGCGCTGGCGGTCGTCTCCACCGTGACAATGGCTGTACGTGAGGTAAGTGATATATAGTCTTGGACATCGGATATCATCCAAAGTAGACGCGATTGCGAAATTAAACAGGCAAGACAATAACCGCTTTGCCTCGAGTGAAATATTGCTCATAGGAGGACTCTTGAGACAGAAGGGAGGAATTGCAGTTGGGGTACTTACAGGGCGCTTCCAAAGGATACATCTCTGGAATAGGCGTGAGTGTTTTGGCAGGCATTGTCTCCTGGGGTCCTGATACACCCTTTGTATTGGCCTGCAGCTGCTCCGGCTTCTGCACCTCTGAAGGTCGACGGCCCGAAACGTCAGAGAAGAAGGATGTCTGGCCAGTCGACACACCGGTGGGAGAAGAGGCAATACCACTGGTGCAGAGACTGGAAGGGTCAGTTGTCTCAAGTACAGTCGACTCTCTCATGTGTTTTTGAAGAACCGCCTCGGCCTCAGATTGTAGGGATCGCAGACTCGGCCTGGACCGTAAGTTACGCCGTCGCACCACCGTCGGGTTGATGAATGCCGTCGATATCTTGTGAGTCAAGACGTGGGTGAATTTCGGAGATGATCGGCTCGAGTGCTGCGACCTTGACACATACTGTCCATTTCGCACCACATCACGCTGGAAAGCTTGTTCCCTGACGGAAATTGGCGGGGATGCGTCTGTGGGGGACACGCCAGCGTCTTCTTGATCCACCGGTGGCGGGAGACTGGTTGTAACGAGTCTGAGAGAGGTCGCAAACGGCGAAAGTGGATTCGCGGCCGTCGAGCTCGAGCCGGGCTCGGGTCCATCGTCACTTCCGGTAGGCAAGAACAGAGTAGCATTCAAATCAGGCTGAATGGGAGACGATGTCGGTTCTTCGTCTGTGTGGCCATGGTGTGAACGTCGGAATATGAGTCAAGATTTCAAAAGACTCACTGCCGCTCTTCCACAGTCGAAACCACGAGAAGATCTTGGACCCATTGCGTGGGCCTCTTGTATCATTCTGTTTCGATGGAGAAGCAGGTTTCTCCCCCGGCTCCTCTGCAGACGTCTTCAGACCTGGATTGGTCGCCTCTGGCTGCGCCTTGCCATCTCCAGAAGAGCTAGCCTGCGCGGTCCCTTTGCTCGGGCTTTTGGAACGAAGTACCGCAGGCAGCCTACGTCGATGCTTTCTCTTCTTGCTGGTGAACATGATGAAATGTATCAAGCTTGTGAATAAGACCGCAAGCAGGATAGAATAGCTTGTTGACGCATTGCTTATGCCAACAAGATGCTAAGAGAGCTGAGAGACATGCTTGATGTTCGAAACATGAGAAATTGAAAAGGATGATGTCCATCAAACAACGCGAAACGGTCTCCATAATCGTCAGGGGCGCTGTCGTGCACACGCACTTGCATTTCCAGGATATAGCGGTTGCTGAGGCTTCCGATATGGCAAGAGCATCACAGCTGGCAGGGTACTGCCATCCACGGTCTCCAATGGTACACGAAAGCCAGGAGATCCAACTGGGTAACGGCAACCCGGCATGTTGGGCAATATGATCCTCGGTAAGGGCATTCCAAGATCGCAACTGGTCCTAAGCTGCTGCTCCTGTCGAGATGGATGTTGAGAGCCATTCGGGGTTGTACCATGCGCCTTCGCTTGCTGTACCGAGTAAGACGCTTCTGAGTAATTGATGCTGCCTACTACTGTTACGCTGGTAATCTGAGTCGTATATCAACGTCCTCTCATGATGCGGTTGGCGATGGAAGTCCCTTGTAGCAGCAGGAAAGTCATGTCAACAGATCACGTGGCAGCGGTTGCCTCGACAACCAGTAGCCCCACCGGTGCCTGAGGGTGACAATGGCCCTGCCACGCGGGTGACAAGACTAAATGGAGCAGCTCAGCAGTAAGCGCTTCATCACCCTTACGACGAAGGGAGCTCTATCATCCTTTTGGCGAAGAGCAACCTCATCGTCCCTACGGTGAGGAAACTGACCATCGTCATACTGATGATGGGGACAGCCTCCCTTTCATCGGACTCGTGATGAAGATTAACCACCTTCATCACATTTACGACGATGATCATTGGTGATTGCACACCTGTCCTCGATTAACGGCGACTGCTAAGTGGTCCCTCCCATTCTGTCACCCGTGTGCCTGCTCAAGTCCGAAGTGTTCTCATTCAAATTAGAGTGATAGAATATCCCCGACCAAAACCTAGTTGTACAGCTTATAAATAGGATGGAGAAGATCCTTGTTTGTAGACTGGATGGTGGTTCCCTTCCACTGCCTCCCCACTGAAGCCTAGTTACACTATCATTGAGCGCACCAGGATGGGGGACTACTAAAGCTTTTGGTCGAATGTATGCCCAATGTCAATGGAAAGCTTAACAGTGGGCCGCAACTCATGAGTGATGTACTTTCGGTCGGATATTTCAAGACAGGAAGACTTGCTTCCTGCCGACATCGCCGGACTAGCAAGATCAAGTAGACTAGAAAATGAGGCTTCCCGTGACACCCCTTACACCAGAACTCAGGCGCTTTTGGGGAAAATGCAAGAGCAGAGAGGTGGTAATATTACAAGAGACGGTGTGGAGAGTGAGTATTTTTCCATGCAACGACCGCTACCATGATATCCCTCAGAAGCACCCTAACTCTAACCGATCGAGAGAAGCTTCACCTCGAAGACCAAGGTGCTGTTTGCGGGAATCTTGCCCATTGGTTTCTTGCCGTAGCCAAGCTGGGGCGGGATCGTGATCCGACGTTCGGCCCCGGCCGTCATGCCCTTGATTCCGATGTCCCAGCCCTTGACGACCTCACCGGCCCCTAACTTGAATCGAAATGGAGTTCCCGACTTGTTCGCTAACCGAGGGTCAGCAACGTCACCACAGATAAGAGTTTACTGCTCACCATCGAAGACGGTCCCGTTTTGGAGCTTGCCAATGTAGCGCAAGCTTACGTGGTCTCCATTCTTGGCGGCGGGTCCAGTCCCAAGCTTCCGGTCATCAATCACCACCCCCTGCACCGTCTTCACTCCCAGACTCTGACCTGACGCGGCGTTCTTGCCCGGCTCATTCTTGACCTTGCCTTCAGGCTTGCTCAATCCTGTACCGACCGGTTGGTCGTTCTCCAGATTCTTGGCGAATTGTACTTTCTTATCTTTTGAGCCTGTCTCGCCATTCGCACCTTTCTTGTCATTGGCTCCAGAAGCCGGAGCGTCAGCGGGCTGCCCGGCGTTGTTCTTCATCTTCTTGAGCTGCTTCTTGCTCAGCTTTGGCTCGCCATTGGTCGTCTTCTCTTCAGGCTTCAGCGACTTGGCCATGATATCATCCAGATTCGTGGGCTCCTCATCCTCCGCCTGGCGCTTGTTCTTGGCCGACTTCTTCGGTTCCGGCTGCTTGGATTTGGGCGCAATCTCCTTCTTCACCAATTTCGGAGGCTCCTCGTCTTCGGACTCGAGCTCCGTGATGCGAGGATCGTCCAGGTCATCCAGGTCATCACTCTCCTCGTCTATGTCCATTTCGTCCTCATCCGGAGACAGGTCAAAGTCCTCTTCGTCCTCGTCATAATACAGATTTCCCCCCTGACTGGGACGATCGACATCCGGCACCAGATAGTTACCCGTGAGGTAGACGGTGTGCGTGCCAGATACCTTAAAGAAGACGTTTTCATCCTCGGCCACGACGATGTCGAGTGGCTGCTGATAGTTCTAGATGCGCACAACCAGTCAGTCATAGCGAGGAATCTCTGCCGAAGGAGTTTCCCTACCTTGACGGGATCCAAAGTACACAGCACGAACTGCTCCAGATCCAGCTCATCCTCATCGTCCTCATCTGCCTCGGTCGCTCTCTGCTTTCCCTTGGCATTGCTGGAGGTGCCGTTGATCCCGTGATGACCATTCATCTTGACATCCTCATCCTCTTCATCTTCGAGAGCTTTCTTCAGATCAATTGCGGCCTTCTCTTGCTTCACTTTCAGCGCCTTGGATGGATCACTGGGTCCTGCCTTGCTCTCTTCGTCCGACTCATCATTGTCGTCGTCCGACAGGTCCCCTGCGATGAGCTTCCGCAGCTGCTCCTCATCTTCCGAATCCATCTCTGACTCATCGGGACTTCCCGGTGCACGAATGATCTTGAGAGTCGCTCTGGGCGGATGCGCCGAGTCACCCATGTCGTCGGGCTGCGCACTAGGGTCGATGGCCGCCATCGTGACGCGAAACTAGAATAAATGTCAGACGTGATCTTGTGTAGATGATTGAAGACCAATCGGCGTGCGACGAGGTAAACATACGGTAGCTGGGAAATCGGCTACGGCGGGCGTGATCACATCGCCCGGTGGAACTTCGAGTCCGTAGACCGCGACGGGTCGCATAGACGACATGTTGAAGGGTCAGCCCAGGGCTGTGAGGGAAATGTGAAAGGTAGATTCTCGAATATTCAGAACCAGTGTCGACTGGAGACGAATGCTTCACAGTGTATGCTTGTTGTAGAATGTATGGCTGCCGGTCGCAAGTGCAGCTGTGGGGTGAGGGAAAAGAGAGAAGCGGTGTGTTTTGTGGGGTGTGATATATCGAACTTTTTTCTGCCGCCCGTTTTTGTGTATCGTCGGTACGTACCGCTCACCGTTCACGTGCCGTTGACGCATGGCTCAGCCCGATGCACACGTGATATCGTGATATTCGGCGATTAGCTTTTAACGCGTGTGTGGTGGGAGCCAACGACACTGCTGAAAAGCATCATGATGCGATGGCTGCACGTCTGAATACATCAGACGTGAAGTCTACATCGGTCCGTAAAGCAATAGAGAAGCGTGAGTTCTGAAACCTATTAGTATAGATAATGCTAATTGTTGTAGACAAGTTTGAAGATGAGGAGGGCGACGAGTACGAAGGAAGTCGCTTTGGAGGCTTCCCCGAGTATTTTCGACGCAAGAAGATTAAACTGCAAAATCTTGATGTGGAGCTGCGATCTAAGTCGCAAGATGCTCCACCCATCTTCCGTGGTGTGGTGGCTCATGTCAATGGGTACACTCAGCCCTCATTGAATGATCTCCATAAGCTCATCGTGACGCATGGCGGAGGATTTTTGCAATATCTGGATGGCAAAACGGTGGTGACGCATATCATTGCAAGCAATTTGACGCCCAAAAAGAGGGTCGAGTTTCGAAGATATCGAATAGTCAAGCCAGCATGGGTGGTTGATAGTGTAAACGCGGGGATACTTCTTCCGTGGGATAACTACCGTGTGATCGATGAAGGACGAAACCAGAAAGTGCTTGGCTTTGACGATGGAAAAGTCGTTAGTCAAGTGAGCAATCAACAGAGAAGCTACAAGAGCCAAACCGAGGGTAGCTGGTACACCAACCAGATTGAAGAGGCCCATGAGAGCCATCAAGATGATGGAGGTCCCTTCGAATCAGTCTCGCAGGAAGAGACTGAAGAGCACTTCGTTGAAGGTTCGAGCAATGCCTCTCAACCACAGTCGGCAGAAAATCCGGATCTACCAGCTCACGCCGCTCCTGGTCAAGGGGATAATGCAGAGGCATCAGCTTTTCATACTTCTGCAGAGGACACCGAGGACGATCAAATCAGAGCTGGTCATGGGCAAGGCGATCAGTTTAAGAATATCCAGCGAGAAGGAGGGCTGCCCCGAACCGAAGACAATGATCTGGAACACGAGGCGTGGGACAACGACGCCGATGGAGCGACTGACGACATGGACACCCATCCTGATAACCCATCACCCGAAAAGGAACTTTCAAATCGCAATACTCTGGGGCGGGGAGACTCTTCAGACTCTACTGGACCCTCAAGGAATACCAATATGACGGCAGAGGAACACAACAGTCTATTACTCCAGGACCCTTACTATCGGAAGTCGAGCGCCGTCAATCCAGACTTTATCAGGCAGTACTATTCTGAATCACGGCTTCATCATCTGTCGACCTGGAAGGCCAATCTCAAGTCTCAACTCCAGCGGATGACAGCGGAGATGTCCGCGTCACAAAAGGCATCCCAGAAGCGTCCACCAGGAGCGAGACATTACATCCTGCATGTCGATTTTGACTGCTTCTTTGCCGCGGTATCGTTGAAGAGTGCACCTCAGTACAAGGATAAACCGGTAGTCGTTGCTCACGGAACGGGCACCGGATCAGAGATTGCAAGTTGCAACTATCCCGCTCGAGAGTTTGGAATCAAAAACGGAATGTGGATGAAACAAGCATTGAAGCTTTGCCCGGACATCAAGGTGCTACCTTACAACTATGAAGCATACGAAGAAGCCAGCAAGGAATTTTATCATGCATTACTGGCGACAGGAGGTGTCGTGCAAAGTGTCAGTGTTGACGAAGCGCTTGTCGATATCACCAATCTGTGTCTTCCTGCTGGAGGGAGCAATGGAACGGGAATCAGTGAGGGCAGCTCCTGGAGAGAGCAAGCCAAGGCAGAAGAGATTGCTCGTTCAATCAGAAAGACTATCCAAGAGAGTACAGGTTGTGCCGTTTCCATCGGGATCGGCGGAAACATCCTGCTCGCTAAAACCGCACTGCGTAAAGCCAAACCAGCAGGACAGTATCTGCTCAAACCTGAGGATGTTCTAGACTTCATCGGCGACCTGACGGTACAGAGTCTTCCGGGCGTGGCTCACAGCATCGGTGGTAAGCTTGAAGAGCATGGGGTGAAATATGTCAAAGATGTGAGAGGGTTATCGAAGGAGAAACTGGTGTCGATACTGGGTCCGAAAACGGGCGAAAAGATCTGGGAATACTCCCGTGGGATTGACCGTGTGGAAGTTGGATCACAGGTAGAGCGAAAATCAGTTTCGACCGAAGTCAATTGGGGTATCCGTTTCGAGAACCAGGCCCAGGCGGATGCGTTCATACACAGTTTATGCGGCGAGCTACATCGACGTCTCCTCGAACAACGGGTGAAGGGTAGGCAATTGACGGTCAAGATCATGCGAAGATCGGCCGATGCTCCTCTGGATCCTCCCAAGCATCTGGGGCATGGCAAATGCGACACCTTTAACAAGAGCGTGGTGCTCGGCATGGCCACGAATACGCAGGAGATGCTGGCAAAGGAGTCTTTGTCCGTCTTGAAATCCTTTGGCTTCTCGCCGGGCGAGCTGCGAGGCATTGGCCTGCAAGTCACGAAATTGGAACCACTCAAGAGCAATACTGCGGAGGATGAAAGCAGCCAACGGAAGTTGACATTCGAAGCTGCGAGGCCTGCCACAGCTCGCAGGCGAAGTCAAGATAGAAACGACAGTGAACCACCAAAAGCACAGACGATGTCCCGGGCACATTCTGCCCCGATCAGAGAGAACAAAGCCGCACCAAAAACTTTCCATCTACCGGGCACGCAGTTTGCTCTTCCCTCGCAGGTAGATCCCGCCGTTCTGGCAGAACTACCTGAAGACATCCGAGCGAAACTCTCCTATTCAAGATCAAAAAGTCCTCAGGACGTTCGATCTGTAACTCGAAGGACGGAATCTCGGTCGCGGTCACCTCTGCCGTACCCAACCGCTTTACCTTCCGAATCTCAACTCGATCAAGAAACTCTCGCCGCTCTGCCCGAAGACGTGAAGCAAGAAGTGCTTGCAGCCTATCATAGGGAAGCACCTCGCGCTCGAAATCAGACTCTGCTCCCTCAATCGCCACGCAAGACGCGGTCCATACAGGCACCGAGCAAGAAAGTTACCACTCCCACCAAAAGACGCACCGGCTTGCTATCACGAGCACGTGGTAAACTTGATAGTAACTCGACTCTCACCCAATCGAGCTTCGTAGCTCGGGCGTTGAACGCAGTCCGCCAAGGAGATGATCAGCAAATTACCAGCATTGGATCTGCCAACGAAGAGGACGGCGACGAGTCCATCTCGTCCGAGTTCCTCGACGCTCTCCCCGAAGAAATCCGCCGAGAGGTGCTCGCTCAGCAGCGTCGAGACCGACTCAAGCGTCACGCCAATCTCGATCTCGGTGGGTCTTCGTCTCGCAACCGCAGTCGTCGCCCAGCTGCAGTGGATGCAGCAGCAGACGCATTGTCCAACCAAGGCCAACGTCATCTACGCCTGCCACCGCGTCCGCCAAAAGCTACATTTACGACGGAAAAGCTCTCAGCCCTGCCGCAGCTACGAATGGTCGTTTCCAACTGGGTGGCTGAATTTGCCGAAGAAGGACCATACGAAGAGGACGTGGATGCGCTGGCCAAATTTCTTGGGAAGGTGGTCCGCGAGGACCACGGTCTGGACAAGGCCGTTGCTTTAGTGAAATGGCTGACGTGGGTGAAGGATGATGGGACGATGGTCAGTGGAGCAGGAAGAGCTGGATGGGACCGGGCTTCGCAGAGGGTGATGGAAGCGGTTCAGGTAGCCGTCAGAGCAAGGGGATTGGGGCCGGTGGACTTTGGATAAAAGTCTAGTCATTACATGGCATGCTGGTTTCTGATTCGCATAGGTCCGCATAATAACCCAACAGCTTTAATGGAAATCCGGGAAGTAGTGTATGTATAGTCCGGGCGCCGCCCGAGGCAGCTGGCGAACTCTGCTCTTTGATCAGGGGGATCCGTAACGGTTGGGTGTTTACATCTCGGGTGTTTTTGTACGCAAGGGGGTAGCAGGAATGAAGGTCCAGGACAGGCAGGACCCACCAGTTTTCGGCAAGATCTGTCCTGAATCTGGCGTGGCGGAAGAGGCATGAAGAATCGATTCGGGGAGCGTAACAACAGCACAAGGCTAGGTCCCGCACCCATGTCCGGAGATTGACCTTCGCTGCTGATATATTGTTGATCATTTGTGATGAGTGAGGATGACTCCGAATTCGTAAGGATAGCTTCGAATGTTGACGCTTTGCAGAGCTTTGTGAAACTTTGTGACAGGTAGACTGTCATTTCTGCTGCCCCCTTGCATAGCAGGGGTTGAGCCTGTGTCGGTGGAACAATGTATTTCAGAAAAGAGCAGACCACACACCTATACGCTGCCCGCTGTTCGTCCGATGGCGACGTATGCATGATTTCTGTTGAGCGGTAGTGCAGAGGTGACCCAGGGACGTGACGAGGTACTCGTCTGAGACGTGGTTGTCGGTGGGTCTTGTCTTGACGGATTCATGACTTGTCGAGATGTAGAAGTAACGCTGGTTCGATAGTGTTCAACGATGAGGTCTTTCGACGGCGTGGAAGACTCCTCCCACCCAGCCGCCAAGCCCTTCCTACCAGGCAGTTACGACAATTCTCGCGCAACCCGGCGGTGGAGATTCTCACGAGGTTTCTTGACGCCGTCTATGATCCCCGTCGGAGCTTTCCTCGCCTTCTACCTGTTAGCTCTACTTCATTGCCGCTACACCTACGTTCGCGATCCGACGTCTTTCTTCTTCGATCCCGACGCCGGATATGCTCCACGATATTCCGCCGTCCGGCAGGAAGCTGCGGACGCGTTCGTGGATGCCGTGACGAGGGACGGCGAGGGCAGCAGATCCCATCATGCGCTGGGCAAGAAGAACCTCTGTGTGGGGATGGCGTCAGTCGCCAGAGACAATGCTCGGTACTTCCGAACCGCGGTCGGCTCGCTCCTCGAAGGACTGAGCGACGAGGAGCGGGGAGAGATACACCTGATCCTCTTCATTGCGCAGACGGATCCCACCGTCCATCCAGCTTATTGGGAAAGCTGGCTCTCCGCGTTGGCCGATCAGGTGCTCCTCTACAACCAGACCCTGACCGACGAGGAGATGCAGCATATCAAGCAGCTCGAAATCGAACAGGGTCTCTTTCGCGAGAAGGCCCTCTTCGATTACACATATCTGCTGAAGGCCTGCTCGAAAGTGGATGCGCCGTACATCGCGATACTGGAAGACGATGTCTTGGCCATGGGCGGCTGGTACCACCGCACCATGACGGCGCTAGAGACGGCAGAGTCGAAAACGCGCCAGATGGGTGCCATGAGTTGTAGGTGTTCCCTTCCATTGCCACTGGTCGGGTGTCTGCTGACCGTACCGCATCAGTTTTGTACCTACGCCTCTTTTACACGGAAGAATTCTTTGGCTGGAACAGCGAGAACTGGCCGACCTACCTCTTCTGGTCGGTGCTCCTTGTCATCATCCCCGCCGCGTCACTTCTAGGACTCAAATTCCGCTTTCCGCGAGCGGCCAAATACCTGTCTAAACGGTCCATCGCGATCACAAGCCTGGTGTGCATCCCGATGTGTATCATCCTGTATTTCATGGCCGGAAAACTCTCGATGCAGCCCTTACCGGCTGGGGTTCACGAGATGTCCAACTACGGCTGCTGTTCCCAAGCTCTTGTGTTTCAGCAGAAGCGAGCCCAGGATCTCATCAACTATTACACCGAGAAGAAGATTGGATTTGTGGATATGTTGACGGAGGAACTGGCCGATCGGAACCATGAGATTCGCTGGGCGCTGACACCGAGTGTCATGCAGCATGTGGGATCCAAAAGCTCGAAAGGCGATGATTTTGGAGAAGCGGCGAAACATAATAGGAGCGTGGCGGAGAAGATCTGGAATTTTGCTTTTGAGGACTACGATGCGGAGGAACTGCGGCGAGAGCATGAGAGAATTGTAAGGATGAGGAGGTCGAAAGTGCCTTGACAGTCCCTCCTCGCGAACATCGCAAGTTGATCTGTGCTCGCCAAAGTGACGAAAAGCCCATTCAACATATGGTAGGATTTAGACTCAGGCAACGTGACCCATGAGGCTAATCGAATAGAAGCAGCCAAACACTGGTAGACTACTCGCCATAGAGTGGCCGTGAATATAATAGAATTTGGCAATTGGGGTTCGAATTCTCGAAGAACTCCCTCAGTCAGATCTAGGCGTCGTCCAGGGATCTCACGTGACTAGCACGTAGGGAAGACCACCACCACCACGAGCTGAGCTTAAGACCGGCAACTTTCTCAAGGACCCTCCCCGATTCACACCGTCCGCGATGGCATAAGCAGCGTTGCGAATCAATCCTGGAGCGCCCCGTAGCATGTTTTGCATCTTCGGCGAGAAATTGACCTTCGACATATCCTGGATCATACCCTTCACCACATGCCGTCCAGCATCAAGCTTCGATACACCAGGGACTCTGTTTTTGACCCGTTGACCTCCATCCAGCCTCATCTCGAGTCTAGGCGCCTGCGGGGCCATTCTTGGTCTCGGATCATCAGAATCCGCGGGATGGTTCTCCTCCCGTTCGTTGTCGCTCCCGCTTAACCCACGGCAGGCTACTTCTCTCTCGGAATTCTTGTCGACGTGCGCGCGACTCCGCCATGCGAGGATCGCTGTTGGCTTCTCCCACGCAATGATCTTCGATGAACATATATCTCTCCTGCTTCTCTCCTGAGGCGAGGCGGAGGTAGTCCATGAATGTAAGACCGTCGACATCCACCGGTCTCGCGAAGAAAAACTATTGTTAAAACGAATGTACCCAGTGGTAGTTAGTTAAGTGCCGTGCTTGCCGAGTAACTATGATGGTTTCCACCGGTGCCATATAAGATAGATATGAACGGAGATTTGGTGATGATACAAACCTCGTCGTGCAGGCATTTCCGGAGCGAGAGAAGTAGCCTGCCGTGGGTTAAGCGGGAGCGACAACGAACGGGAGGAGAACCATCC
>QQTW01000156.1_pt1 | contig 38727 bp, 37 predicted proteins | sample 1904831 | NCBI WGS metagenome assembly QQTW01 (sample SAMN09435610, study PRJNA476489) | Subsurface metagenome, whole genome shotgun sequencing project.
AGGGAATCACATCCCCCATCCCTCCCGCTACATCTTTCGCCCAAGCCACAAAAATTCACACGCTCTGAGGAGCCGCGGAGCGGCGTCTCGAAGGGTCGACGGCCCCACTGTGGCCGTGCATCCTTCGAGACGCGCTACGCGCTCCTCAGGATGACGGAGCTGACAGTATGCTATTCGGCACGATCTTTCGCTGAATCCCCTCACGCCCGCTTGCTCCGCATCGCGCGCGTCTGTGCGATCTCAGGGTCGCGCGCCAACGCCTGGTAGCGCTGGCTGTCGACGGCGTAGATCGCGATGCGGCCTTCGTCGTCGGCGTGGACACCCCAGCCGAAACGCTTGCCGAGCGGCGAGGCGCGCATGCAGGCCTGGCCGCGCGAGAAGAACGTCTCGCGTGCCGCGTTGCGTTCCTTCTTCGCGGCCTTTGGATCAAGCGCGCGGCCGGCCGACGATGTGACGAACACCACATCGTCGGAGGTGTATTTGTAGGGCGCGCCGGCGAGCATCCGATATTGCAGCACGGCGACCGTCGGCTGGCCGCCGCGCAGCTGCGGCTCCTCGCCGCGCTGCGCCGGGCAATCCTCCGCGACGCGGATCAGGGTGTTGAAGCAGTTGGTGCTGTGCAGGACTTTCGCCATCGCCACGATCCGTATCACACGCCGGCGGCCGCGGCATGCTGCGCCGCCAACTCGTCGTCGGCCTTCGCAATCCGCTGGAACGCCGGACGCGCGGCGATGCGTTCGGCATAGCGGACGAACACGTCCCTTTTCGGCACGATGCCGAACATCATGGTCCAGTTGAACGCGATGCCCCAAAGGATGTCGGCCGCCGTGATCTCTTCGCCGAACAGATAAGGCCCCTTGGCGAGCTGCGCCTCGAGTGCGGCCAGCATGGTGTCGTAATCGGCATAGGGCGATTGCGTGATAGGCGCCGGAGCGCGCTTCATGAAATGGTCGATCACGGCCGGCTCGAATGAGGAGCCGTAGTAGGCGATCCAGCGCAGATAGGGACCGCGGCGCGGGTCGTTCAGCGCCGGCGTCAGGCCGGCCTGCGGAAACAGATCGGCGAGATAGATGAAGATCGCGACCTGCTCGGTCACCAGCGCGTCGCCGTGGCGGATCGCCGGCACCTTGCCGAGCGGATTGATCGCAAGGTAGGCGGCCTTGCGCTGCTCAGCCGCCTTTATGTTGAGGATGTGCAGATCGTAGGGCGCGCCAAGTTCCTCCAGCAGCACGCGGGCGCCGGTGGCCCGGGTCTGCGGCGAGTAATACAGCGTGACGCGATCGGTGGGGGCAGCGGTGGTCATGGGCAGGTCTCCTTGCGCCGTCGGGGGATGGCCCCCTTATGTCTACCTATACCTGACATCTTGTGTCAGGTATGATTTCGCCATGCGCGCGAGCCGGCTGTTTTCCATCCTCACCACCCTGCAGGCGCGGGGACAGGTCACCGCGCCCGAGCTGGCGGAAGCCTGCGAGGTTTCGGTGCGCACGATCTATCGCGACATCGATGCGCTCGCCGCCGCCGGCGTGCCCGTCTATGCCGATCGCGGCGCCGAGGGCGGCTATCGGCTGCTCGACGGCTATCGCGTGCGGCTCAATGGCCTGTCGCAGGGCGAGGCCGAGGCGCTGTTCATGGCCGGGCTTCCGGGGCCCGCCGCAGCGCTCGGCCTCGATGCCGCGATGATGGCGGCACAGACCAAGCTGATGGCGGCGCTGCCGGAACATTTGCGCCCCAACGCGAACCGATTGCAGCAACGCTTTCACCTCGACGCGCCCAACTGGTTCGGCGAGACCGAGGAGCCGAAGCATCTGCGCGCGATTGCCGGCGCGGTGCTGAGCGAGAACCTGATCGAGATCCGCTACCAGAGCTGGAAGGCCGAGAAGCGGCGGCGCGCGGCGCCGCTCGGCCTCGTGCTGAAGGGCGGCAGCTGGTATCTCGCGGGCCTCGTCGACGGCAATGCGCGCACCTACCGCGTCGCGCGGGTGCTGGATTGCACTGTTCTGGACACGCCGTTCGCGCGGCCGGCGGACTTCGACCTCGCTACGTATTGGCGTGCCTCGATCGAGCGGCTCGAGGCCGAGTTGCACCCGAACGAGGCCACGGTGCGGCTGTCGCCGCTCGGGCTGAAGCTGTTCGACGCGCTGGCGCATCCTTACGTGAAGGCGCGGATGCGGCTTGTCGGCAGTACCGACGCCGACGGCTGGCACATCGCCACCATGCCGGTCGGCAAGACGGTGTGGCATGCCGCGAGCGAGCTGCTGCGGCTCGGCGCCGAGGCCGAGGTGATCGCGCCCGACGAGCTGCGCGGGAAGATGGCCGAACTCATCGGCGCGATGGCCGCGCGTTATGCCGACGCGCCGCTGCGCCGCGTGGCGGGACGCAAGGGCTAATAGCGGCTGTCGGAGCTGATCACGAAGCGGTCGAGGAAATTGACCGGCAGAATCTCGAACTTGTCCAGCTCGAGCGTAATCCCGGTCACGAAATCGATCCCCTTGATTGTGCCCTGGAGATCGATCCGACGACCGCGGCGCAGGCCGCGTGTTTCCGGATGTTGCTCGATGTCGATATAGGCATAGATCGGATTGTCGAGCCGCGCATGGTGGTGCCAGCCGCGTTGCAGGAAGCTGAATTGCAGCACCGAACCCGCGCCCCAGTCGATCGCGTCGAAGAAGCGGGTCTTCCAGGCAACGGGCTGTCCCAGATAATGAGCGGCGATGAACGCATCGCGCCCGAGCGCAGGCAACCGGTGCAGTTGCCAGCTGATCTCAGCCGGCGTCGGAGCGGCGTTGTTCGCCATTTTTCTTATTGGCTTTTTCTTGTCGCTTCTTCTTGTCCTCGGCGGGAAGATACGTCCCGCCTTGAGGAAACTATACATCAACGAATGTGACAGTATCAGCCACAGTTGCGCGTGACGTGCGGTAGCTGTTCACCTTGTGTGCGTGATCCGCATAGCCGAACGAGATGCCGCAGACCACGCGGCGATCGTCAGGCAGGCTGAAATGGCGGCGGATCAGGCCGGAATGGCGCGCGAGCGCGGCCTGCGGGATGGTGCCGAGCCCGAGCGCCTGCGCGGCCAGCATGAAGTTCGAGACATAGCCGCCGCAGTCAATCGCGCCATAGATGCCGAGCGGCTCGTTGGTGTGGATCACGGCAATGTGCGGCGCGCCGAAGAAATTGTAATTCTCCAGCGCCTGTTTGGCATAGGCGGCTCTGTCGCCGCGCGCGATACCCAGCGTGTTGTAGAGCTGGAAGCCGCTTTCGCGGCGGCGTTCCAGATACACGCCGACATATTCGCGCGGCGGCGTGAAGTCGTAGTCCTCGCCGAGACCGCGCGAGGCCTCGGCATAGATCGCCTTGCGGAACCGCTCCTTGGCCTCGCCCGAGACGATCAGTACCTGCCAGGGCTGGCTGTTGCACCAGGACGCGGTGCGCTGCGCGGTCGTCAGGATGTTTTCGATAACGTTGCGCGGCACATCACGCGGCAGGAATGCGCGCACCGAGTAGCGCTCGTTGAGCAGTTCCTCGAGCGCGCCGATGCGGTCTTCGGTCGCATAACGCGCGCCGGGTGTTTTCGCATCCATGCTCAGCGTCCCTTGGTCGGGATCTTGTTGTAGGGCACGTCCTTGTCGACCCGGATGTCGCCGGGCAGACCCAGCACGCGCTCGGCGATGATGTTGCGCAGGATCTCATCGGTGCCGCCGGCGATGCGCATCGAGGGCGATGACAGCAGCATCTGCTGGAACTGGCCGTTGGCCTGCTCCTCATCGGTGCCGGTGAGGCTGCCCGCCGCGCCTTCGAGGTCCATCGCATAGGTCGCGATGTCCTGCAGCATCAGGCCGGAGACGAGCTTGCCGATGGAGTTTTCCGGACCTGGCCGCTCGCCCTTCGACAGCGCCGAGATCGCGCGGTAGCTGGTGTATTTCAGCCCGCTCGCCTTCACCGCCCAGCTCGCCAGCTTCGAGCGCACCGCCGGATCGTCGATCGCAAGGCCATCTTCCAGCATCAGATTGGAGCAGAACTCGAACATCTCGGGCACGCCGGTCGCAAGCCGCGCGCCGATCGACATGCGCTCATTCATCAGCGTGGTCAGCGACACGCTCCAGCCCTCGCCGACCGCACCAAGCCGCTGGCTGTCCGGGATTACGACGTCGGTGAAATAGACCTCGTTGAATTCCTGCATGCCGTTGGCCTGCTTGATCGGCCGCACTTCGACGCCCGGGCTCTTCATGTCGAGGAAGAACATCGTGAGGCCCTTGTGCTTGGGCACATTCGGATCGGTGCGCGCGATCAACAGGCCGTAGTCGGAGTAATGCGCACCCGAGGTCCAGATCTTCTGGCCGTTGACCACCCAGCTGTCGCCCTTCTTCTCGGCGCGTGTCCGAAGTCCCGCGACGTCGGAGCCGGCCGACGGCTCGGAGAACAGCTGGCACCAGATCTCCTCGCCCGCAGCGAGCTTCGGCAGATAGCGGCGCTTGGCCTCCTCGCTGCCCCAGGCCATCACGGTCGGCCCGCACATGCCCTCGCCGATCTGGAACGGCTGGGTCAATTTGCCATAGACGCCTTCTTCCTGCTGCCAGATCACGCGCTCGATCGGGGTGGCGCCACGGCCGCCATATTCCTTCGGCCAGTGCAGGCAGGCCCAGCCGCCTTCCGCCTTCTTCTTCTGCCAGGCCTTGCCGACCTCGACCATGTCGTGCTTGGCCAGCCTGATGCGGCCGAGCGACGACTTCGAGAGCTCTTCTTCGAACTCCTTCGGTGCGTTGGCGGCGATCCACTTGCGCGCAATGGCGCGGAACTCGGCTTCCTGCGGCGTGTCATCGAAATTCATGGCGAACCTCTTTTTGATTTCACGCGCGATCAGGCGCGGCCCTTGGTCGGGATCTTGTTGAAGGGAACATCCTTGTCGACCCGGATATCACCGGGCAGGCCCAGCACGCGTTCGGCTATGATGTTGCGCATGATCTCGTCGGTGCCGCCCTCGACGCGGGTGCCCGGCGCGCGCAGCAGCATGGCCTGGAATTTGCCGGCAACCTCGGCATCCTCGTGCCCGCTCAAGGCGCCGGCGGCGCCCTGCAGGTCGAGAGCGTAGGTCGCGACATCCTGGATCATCGAGCCGGCGACCAGCTTCCCGATCGAGTTCTCCGGTCCCGGACGCTCACCGCGTGACAGCGCGGAGATCGCCCGCATGCTGGTGTATTTCAGCCCGCTCGCCTTCACCGCCCAGTTCGCAAGCTTGGAGCGGACCGCGCGGTTCTCGATCGCGGGGCCATCCTCCAGCATCAGGCTGTTGCAGAAATCGAACAGCTCGGGGAAGCCGGTGGCCACGCCGGCGCCGATCGACATGCGCTCGTTCATCAGCGTGGTCAGCGACACGTTCCAGCCGTCATTGACGTTGCCGAGCCGCTGCGAGTCCGGAATGCGCACGTCGGTGAAATAGACTTCGTTGAAGTCCGACGCCCCGCTCGCCTGCTTGATCGGCCTGATCTCGACACCCGGGCTCTTCATGTCCAGGAAGAACATGGTGAGGCCCTTGTGCTTCGCGACCGTTGGATCGGTGCGGGTCAGCAGGATGCCGTAGTCGGAATAATGCGCGCCCGAGGTCCAGATCTTCTGGCCGTTGATCACCCATTCGTCGCCGTGCTTCTCGGCGCGGGTCCGAAGGCCCGCAACGTCGGAGCCGCCGGCGGGCTCCGAGAACAGCTGGCACCAGATCTTCTCGCCGGAGGCGAGCGGCGGCAGGTATTTGCGTTTCTGCTCCTCGCCGGCGAACGCCATCATGGTCGGACCGCACATGCCATGGCCGATGATGAACATCGAGCTGAGGCGGCCGAACGGTCCCTCTTCCTGCTGCCAGATCACGCGCTCGATCGGCGAGGCGCCGCGGCCACCATACTCCTTCGGCCAGTGCAGGCAGGCCCAGCCGGCATCGGCCTTCTTCTTCTGCCATGCTTTTGCGACCTCGAGAATGTTGGCGCCCTTGAGCGCAACGCGGCCGAGCGAGGCCTTGCGCAGTTCGTCCTCATATTGCTTCGGCGCATTGGCTCCGATCCAGGCTTTCGCCTCGGCGCGGAATGCGGCCTCCTGCGGGGTGTCGTCGAAATTCATGACGGTCCCCGCTTACGCCGCGTTCTTCTTGCGCATGCGATCGATCAGCGCGTCTTCCCAATAGGACAGGCTGCCGAGACCGAGCGCCACCGCATTGGCGCGGCGATAGTACATGTGGCAGTCGAACTCCCAGGTGAAGCCCATGCCGCCGTGAACCTGGATGTTGTTCTTGGCGCAGTGCTGGAACGCCTGCGTCGCGCTGATGCGCGCGGCGGCCGCTGCCTCCGGCAACTCGCCGGCGTTGGTCGAAAGTGCCCAGGCGCCGTAATAGCAGTTCGAGCGCGCCAGCGTCGCCGAGACATACATGTCGGCCAGCATGTGCTTGACCGCCTGGAACGAGCCGATCGGACGGCCGAACGCGATACGGTCGAGCGCGTAGTCGCGGCCCATTTCCAGCGCGCGGTCGGCGCCGCCGACCTGCTCAAACGCCGTCAGCACGGCCGCACGATCGAGCACCTGGGTGATGACGCTCCAGCCCTCGCCGGCGGCGCCGAGCGGTTCAGCCTTGGCATTCCTGAAGGTGATCTCGGCCTGGCCACGGGTGAGATCGATGTTGGTCAGCGACTTTACCTCGACGCCGGCGGCCTTGAGATCGACGATGAACAGGGAAATATCGGACTCGCGGCCGCTGGAGCCGGTGCGCGCGGCGACCACGGCGAAGTCGGCGATCGCGCCGTCCGCGACCGGCTTCTTGACGCCGTTGAGCACGCCGCCATTGGCCGTGACCTTGACCGCCTTCGGCGACGGATTGCCCTTGCCCTCGAACAGCGCCAGCGTGCCGATCGCATCGCCCGAGGCGATCTTCGGCAGCCACTTCTGCTTCTGTGCGTCGCTGCCCGCGATCAGCAGCGCTTCGGCGGCGAGATAGACGGTCGAGGAGAACGGCACCGGCGCCAGCGCGCGACCCATCTCCTCCGCAATCACGCAGAGCTCGAGATGGCCGGCGCCCGCACCGCCGAACTGCTCAGGGATCGCGATACCGAGGAAACCCATCTCGGCGAGGCCCTTCCACAGCGACTTGTCGTAGGGCGCCTTGCCATCGAGCACCTCGCGCACGGCCTTCGGCGGGCACTGTTCGCTGAGGAATTTCCGCGCCTCGTCGCGCATCTGCTTCTGTTCGTCGGAGAAATCGAAATTCATGGCGCTACCTTCTTGGTTCTTGTCGTTTCAATTGGCCGTCATTCCGGGGCGCGCGAAGCGCGAGCCCGGAATCCATGGAACCGCAGACCGTGCGGCACGATGGATTCCGGGCCTGCGCCTTCGGCGCATCCCGGAATGACGAATGGAGAGAGCGAGGGCTTCAGCACAGCACGATCACCTCGCCGCAGGGCTGCTCGGCATAGAGCTTCTCGACCAGTTCGGCACGGCGCTCGAGGCCGGCACGCTGGTTGATGTAGCCCTTGTCGGTGAGCTCGTTGCCGTCGATCGATGGCGGCTCGACCATCAGCATCGCGCGCGCGATCCGCATGCTGCTGCCGGTGGTGGACGCGTTGTGGGCCTGCAAGCCCTTTTCGAGACAGGCGATCACGGCCGGATGCCGGATCACGTCCTCATAGCTCGCGTCCGCATTGCCGACGAGCTGGCGGCAGGCATGCAGGTTCGGCCAGCACAACAGGCCGATGAATTCGCGATCCTGCCCCGCCACCAGCGCGTCATGCACGACCGGCGTCGCGGCCGCGATCGCATCGGTGCGCAGCGAGCCGACATGGACGAAAGTGCCGGTCGTCAGCTTGAAGTCCTCGACCACGCGGCCCGCGAAGATGATGCCTTGCAGCGGATCCGTGGGGTCCACGAACACGCCGGCATCGCCGATGCAATAGAAGCCTTCCTCGTCGAACATCTTCGCCGTGAGATCGGGCTGGCCGAAATAGCCCGGCGTGACATTGACGCCGCGCAGCCGCAACTCGTATTTCGAGCCGCACGGCACCATCTTCAGCTCGACGCCGGGGAACGGCAGGCCGATCAAGCCGACGCGCTCGGTGTCCCAATAGGTGCCGGTCGAGGTCGGCGCGGTCTCGGTCGAACCCCAACCGGTGTAGAATACGATGCGCTCACCCGTGGTCTTCACCGCCAGTGCCTGCATGCGGTCATAGAGATCGTCGGGCAGCCGGGCGCCGCCATAGGCCATGATCGAGAGATTCTTGAAGAAACTCTCGCACAGCGCCTCGTCCTTCTCCATCGCAGCCGCGAGGGCGGCATAGCCGGCCGGCACGTTGGCGTAATAGGTCGGCGACACCTCGCGCAGATTCCTGATGGTCTCCTCGAGTTGGCCCGGCATCGGCCGGCCGTCATCGATATAGAGCGTGCCGCCATCGACCAGCACCGGATTGAACGCAGCGTTGCCGCCCATGGTGTGATTCCACGGCATCCAGTCGAGCACGGTCGGGATCGGGCCGTTGGCTTCGCGCGGGCGCACCTGCATCATCATCGCCGCGTTGGCGCACATCATCTGCTGGGTGTTGATGACGGCCTTCGGCATGCCGGTCGAGCCCGAGGTGAACAGCAGCTTGCCGACGGTCTCGGGCGTGATCTTCGCGATCGAATTGCCCACATCAGCCGTGACCTTCGTTGCCGCGAGCTCGGCAAAGGCCACGCTCTTGATGCCCTCGCAGGGCCGCAGCACGTGGACGACGGTGATGCCGGCGAGGTCGATCGCCCTGAGCGCCTTCTCGAAGCTCGGGCCATCCTGCACCATCACGACGGCAGGCTTGATCAGGTTGAACAGGTATTTGAGCTTGAGATGATCCTGGCTCATCAGCGAATAGGCCGGCGACACCGGCGCGGCCGGCAGCCGCGCCTGCATCGCCGCCTGCGTCATCAGCGCGTGCTCGATCGAATTGCCCGAGAGGATCGCGACGGGGCGGCCGTCGGCAATGCCGAGATTGAGCAGGCCTTGGGTCAGCGCATCGACGGTGCGCTTGGCTTCGCCATAGGAGACCTTGCGCCACCGCCGGTCCGGGCCGCCGCGCTGCGCGAGCCAGATGCGCTCCGGGGCCTGCGCCGCCCATTTGGCGAGATAGGCCGGGATGTGCGTCTCATAAGCCTGGAGCGGAATCCGCGACTTCAGGACGACGGTGCCGTCGTCGCGCCGTTCGACCGCGATGTCACGCGCGAGCCAATCCACCTTGCGGAAGGCGGGTTTCGTCAGCATCGCCGCGTCTCCATCCATTTTGCGTCTCCCGGAATTCTTGTCCTTTTGAGGATCTGTTCTCAGCGCCTGATATAGACAGGCTTTCGTTTCTCAAGGAAGGCCCTGATGCCTTCCTGAAAATCTTCCGAGCGGCTGCACAGCACCTGATTGCGATCCTCCATCGCAATCACGGCCTCGATCGAGCCGGCATCGACGCTCATGTTGATGCATTCCTTCGAGAGGCGCAGGCCAACCGGCGAGGCCGTCATCATCGCATCGACGTAAGGATTGGCGGCAGCGTCGAGATCGGTGGGCTCGACCACTTCAGATACGAGGCCGACGGCAAGCGCGCGATCGGCATTGATGAAGCGCCCGGTCAGGATCAATTCGGAGGCGACTGACACGCCGACGAGGCGCGGCAGGAAATAGCTGGTGCCGATGTCGCAGCCGCCGAGCCCGAGCTTGATGAAGGCGCAGTTCATGCGCGCGTTCTTCGCCGCGATGCGGATGTCGGCCGCGAGCGCCAGCGCGAAGCCGCCGCCGGCAGCCGCGCCCTGCACCAGTGCGATGATCGGCTGCGGAGCGCGCCGCATCAGCATCACGATGTCGGCGATGCGGCGCTGCGAGTCCAGGGAGTCAGCGACGCTCGGCGGCTCGGTCTGGCCGCCGCGCCGCGCCATCGCGTGCTTGAGGTCGAGCCCGGCGCAAAAGTTCGCGCCGGCACCCTTCAGCACCACGACGCGGGTGTCGCGATTGCGCTGCAGGCCCTGGAAATAGACATTGAGCGCATCGATCAGCGAGGGATCGAGCGCGTTGAGGCTCTCGGGACGATTGAGCGTGACCCAATCTGTTCCATCGCGATGTTCGATCAGCAGCGGTTGAGACACGCGTCACTCCTGCATCTGCGGATACGGTGACAATCGATGCGCCCTCTCCCCTTGCGGGAGAGGGCATATGCGGCCATGCCGCATGCTCACTACGGAAAGGGGTGGCCGCGGAGAGAACCCCTCTCCCGGCAGCCTTCGCTGCCGCCCTCCCCGGCAAGGGGGGGAGGGTAAGAGAGCGCAGCCCGCGCTAGCGCGGCGCCATGCGGATGGCGCCGTCGAGACGGATGGTCTCGCCGTTGAGCATCGGGTTCTCGACGATGTGGACCGCGAGGTTGCCGTACTCCGAGGCATCGCCGAGGCGGGCCGGGTGCGGCACCTGGGCGCCGAGGCTCTTGCGCGCTTCTTCGTTGAGACCCATCAGCAGCGGCGTCAGGAACAGGCCGGGCGCGATGGTGTTGACGCGGATCTTCAGGCTGGCGAGGTCGCGCGCAGCCGGCAGCGTGAGGCCGACGACGCCGCCCTTCGAGGCCGAATAGGCGATCTGGCCGATCTGGCCTTCATAGGCCGCAACCGACGCGGTGTTGATCACGACGCCGCGCTCCTCGCCGATCGTCTCGGCGGTGGCGAGGCGCTCGGCGAACAGGCGCAGCACGTTGAAGGTGCCGATCAGATTGACGTTGATGATGCGGACGAATTTCGCCAGCGGGTACGTTCCGTCCTTGCCGATAATGCGCTGCGAGCCGCCGATGCCGGCGCAGTTCATCAAGACCCGCGCGATGCCGTGCGCGGCCTCGGCCTTGGCGATCGCCGCCTTGATCGCTTCCTCGTCGGTGACGTCGGCGTGCAGGGCGACGCCCTTCACTTCGGCAGCGACCTTCTCGGCGTTTTCCTTGTTCTGGTCGATCACGCCGATCCTGGCGCCCTTGGCAGCCATGGCGCGCGCGGTGGCGGCGCCGAGGCCGGAACCACCGCCGGTGATGAGAACGGCAACGTCTTTCAACTGCATGAGAACAACCTTTCCTTGGGCGTTTCTTCTCTAGACTTGAACTTTTTTATCCGGCGGCGACCGCTGCCGTTTCCTTGTCGGGATTGAGCACGCCGCCGAAGATCAAGGCTTCCATGTGCTTGATGTATTCGCGGCAGACCTCGTCGGTGACCGGACCGACGCCGACCGCGCGCGACATCGCGTGGCGGCCGAAGAACAGGTGATCGCAGGCACCGATCAGGCTGGTGTAGAACAGCACCGGATCGATCTTGCGGAATTGGCCGGCCTTGATGCCTTCTGCGAGCAGCCGGCGGTGAAAATCCAGCAGCGGCGCGACGAAGAATTTCGACACCTCGTCCGCGGCAGAGGGCGAGCTCTCGTGCAGCAGATAATGGATCAGCCGGTTCATATAGGGGAACTGGTGATAGGCGCGGATGATGCCGCCGATATGCAGGCGCAATTTCTCCGACGGCGTGATCGGCTGCGCCAGCAAATATTCGAGCTGCGATATCTCGGTGGCGGCGTCGCGCGCCAATAGCGCCAGCAACAGCCCGTCCTTGTTGCCGAAATGATATTTCACCAGCGCAGCGTTGACGCCCGACTTCTGGGCGATGTCGGACAGCGAGACCTCGATCGAGGCGCGTTCGATCATCAGCTCGCTGGCTGCGACCAATAGCTTGTCGGCAGTGGCGTTTCTGCCCGCGGCGAGTTTCGTCGGTACGCTGGTATTCAACTGCGCTCTGGTCCCGCTTGGTGTCTGGACACGACGGTAAATCGAGGCCGCACATAAGCCCATGGCGGGGCGGCACTCAAGAGTTAATTGATTGATTGACTAAATGCTGAGCCGCCCCTTAAATCCGGCCCAACTTTAAAGACCACCCAATCCAGAAACCTCAGGGAGATCAGACATGGCCGAGGCATATATCGTCGCCGCCGCTCGCACCGCAGGCGGCCGCAAGGGAGGGCGCCTCGCCGGCTGGCATCCGGCCGATCTGGCCGCGACCGTGCTCAATGCCTTGGTCGACCGCACCGGCGTCGACCCTGCGCAGGTCGAGGACGTCATCATGGGCTGCGTGATGCAGACCGGCGAGCAATCCACCAACATCGCGCGCAATGCGGTGATGGCCTCGAAGCTGCCGGAGAGCGTGCCCGCGACCTCGATCGACCGCCAGTGCGGCTCCTCGCAGCAGGCGCTGCACTTCGCGGCCCAGGCGGTGATGTCGGGCACCATGGACTGCGTGATCGCGGCCGGCGTGGAATCGATGACCCGCGTGCCGATGGGGCTCGCCTCCTCGCTGCCCGCCAAGAACGGCTTCGGCCACTACAAGAGCCCGGGCATCGAGGCGAAGTATCCCAACATCGTCTTCAGCCAGTTCACCGGCGCGGAGATGATGGCCGAGAAGTACGGGCTGTCGAAGGATGAGCTCGACGAATATTCCTACAACAGCCACCAGCGCGCGATCGCGGCCACGCAGGCCGGCCACTTCAAGGACGAGATCGTGCCGGTGAAGATTACCCGCGCCGACGGCTCGACCGATACCCACCATATCGACGAAGGCATCCGCTTCGACGTCAGCCTCGACGGCATCAAGGGCGTCAAGCTGATCGCCGAGAACGGCAAGCTGACCGCGGCCAGCGCCAGCCAGATCTGCGACGGCGCCTCCGGCGTGATGGTCGTCAACGAGAAGGGCCTCAAGGCGCTCGGCGTCAAGCCGATGGCGCGCATCCACCATCTCACCATGATGGGCGGCGATCCCGTGATCATGCTGGAAGCGCCGCTGCCGGCGACCCAGCGCGCGCTGCAAAAGGCGGGCATGTCAATCGACGACATCGACCTGTTCGAGGTCAACGAGGCCTTCGCCTCGGTGCCGACCGCTTGGCTGAAGACCACCGGCGCCGATCCGGCCCGCCTCAACGTCAATGGCGGCGCGATCGCACTCGGCCATCCGCTCGGCGGCAGCGGCACCAAGCTGATGACCACGCTGCTGCATGCGCTGAAGCAGCGCAACAAGCGCTACGGCCTGCAGACCATGTGCGAAGGCGGCGGCATGGCCAACGTGACGATCGTCGAGCGGCTGTAAGAGGCAGAGCGATTCCACGTTGATGGTGTCGTCCCGGCGAAAGCCGGGACCCATAACCACAAATGTGCGTGGTTACGGCGGCTGGAGCCCCAGCTCGTTTCTACAATTTAGATCGGTGGTTATGGGTCCCGGCTTTCGCCGGGACGACCACCTTGTTTTTTGCGAGTATCAATGACCCATCCCTCCATCCACGCGCGCAACCATCCGGACAAGATCGCCTACCAGATGGCGGCGTCAGGCAAAGCCATCACCTATCGCGAGCTCGACGAACTCTCGAACCAGGGCGCGCATCTGTTCCGTTCGCTCGGCCTGAAGGCGGGCGACCACATCGCGCTCCTGATGGAGAACCGCCTCGCCTTCATGGAGATCTGCTGGGCCGCGCAGCGCTCGGGCCTCTATTACACGGCGATCAGCCGCTACCTGACGGAAGAGGAGATCGCCTACATCATTAAAGACTGCGGCGCCAAGGTGTTCATCACCACGCCGCAGTGTGCCGACAAGGTGAAGGGCCTGATCAAGGGCGAACCCGGCGAACCGCTGTTCTATATGATGGACGAGCCTGCAGCGGGCTTCCGCTCCTATGACAAGGAGGCCGCCGCGCAGCCGACCACGCCGGTTGCCGACGAGGTCGCGGGCTACGACATGCTGTATTCCTCCGGCACCACCGGCCGGCCCAAGGGCATCAAGAAGGAATTCGAAGGCAACCGGATCGACGTGCCGAACCCGTTCCTGCGGATTCTCACCGCCGACATGTGCGGCATGAATGCCGACTCCATTTATCTGTCGCCGGCGCCGCTCTATCATGCGGCTCCCTTGCGCTTCAACATGATGGCGACGGTGCTGGGCGGCACCTCCGTCATCATGGAGCATTTCGACGCCGAGGAATTCCTGAAGCAGGTCGAGAAGCACAAGGTGACGCAGTCGCAGCTGGTGCCGACCATGTTCGTGCGCATGCTGAAGCTGCCCGACGAGGTGCGCGCCCGCTACAACGTCTCCTCGCTGAAGGGCGCGATCCACGCCGCGGCGCCCTGTCCGGTCGACGTGAAGGCCAAGATGATCGAGTGGTGGGGACCGATCCTGATCGAGTATTACGCCGGCTCCGAAGGCAACGGCGTCACGGTCTCGACCTCGCAGCAATGGCTGACCCATCGCGGCACGGTCGGCCGTGCCGTGGTCGGCAAGGTCAAGATCCTCGACGAGAATGAGGAGGAGGCGCCCACGGGGCAGATCGGCCAAGTCTATTTCGCCGACGCGCCCGTGTTCAGCTATCACAATGATCCCGAGAAGACGAAGAAGGCCTACAACGCCAAGGGCTGGTCGACGCTCGGCGACGTCGGCTACCTGGATGAAGAAGGCTTCCTCTATCTGACCGACCGCAAGAGCTACATGATCATCTCCGGCGGCGTGAACATCTATCCGCAGGAAACCGAGGACGTGCTGATCACACATCCCGCGGTGTCCGACGTGGCGGTGTTCGGCGTGCCGAACGAGGAGATGGGCGAGGAGGTCAAGGCCGTGGTGCAGCCGCATGACATCGGCAAGGCCGGCAAGGCGCTCGAGGCCGAGCTGATCGCGTTCTGCCGGCAGCACCTGTCGCCGATCAAATGCCCGAAGAGCATCGACTTCGAGCAGGAGCTGCCGCGCACGCCGACCGGCAAGCTGGTGAAGCGCCATCTGCGCGACCGCTATTGGCCGAAGGCGCCTGCCAGGACGTAACCGCGGCTCGCCCGTCCGGAGGGCCCCGCCGCCGCGCGCGGCCAAAATATCGAAAAACAACCCCATGCAAAGGAGCTGGCGGCTGCCGGGCGTTTGACAACACAGCTTGACACGTCGGGCAACTCAGGGAGATATTTCCAATATTCCGAAATAGTGCAACTGATCCGTGCCGTCCTCCAGGGGAGGATGAAGAGCGCACGCGGGACGCCGCTTGCGCCCAAACCGGCGGCCTACAACTCCGCCGCCGGCTCGCAGGCGGCAGAGGCCGCGGCACGCAGATGCAGCTGGCCGTGCTTGCCTGACGCCGTGGTGGTCCACTGCGCGTCGATCTGCTGCAAATCATCCGACAGCTTGCCGCGATGGCTGCCGTCGGTCTCGAACGCCCCGCCGTCGTCCGGCGATTGCTCGAAGATCTCGACCTCGAGGTCGGACAGCCGGATGAACATCCGCACCCCGATCTTGGTTACGTGACGACCAACTTCATATGAGCCGCAGCCGCGCGCTTCCGCATTCTGCTCGTTCAGAGCGTTGACCTTGTCGAGGGTAACGACGACGTTCTGCACCGTGGTGTCGCCGTCCCACAGGAACTCGCCGATATAGGCACGCGGCAGTTTTTCGGTAAGTTGCTTGATGTCGGCGGCGCGCACGGCCGATATCAGCACGAAGCTCGCGGCGATGATGGTCAGACCGAGACGCACCATCCAGCCGGGCAGCTCTGCAATCCTCGCGTGGCGCATGCGGTAGGCATCCCCTGGGCAAAGTTGCTATCGTCACGACAACGACTGCCAGCATACAGCCAAATGCGCTGGTTGTACGGCGATGCCCAACAGGTGAACTCAGATGGAAGCCCTCTCCGACGTCCCGCTGCCCTCCACCATCCGCTCGCGCTATGTCGACGGGATCAACGGCCTGCGCATGCATGTGCTCGAAGCCGGCTTCGAGACGTCGGGCCGGCCCTGCCTGTTGCTGCTGCACGGCTTTCCGGAGCTGGCGTTTTCCTGGCGCAAGGTGATGCCGAAGCTTGCCGCGGCCGGCTATCACGTCATCGCGCCGGACCAGCGCGGCTATGGCCGCACGACGGGCTGGAGCGCGGATTATGACGGCGACCTCGCCGCCTTCCGCCTGCCCAACCTGGTGCGCGACGCGCTCGGGCTGGTCGCGGCGTTCGGCTACACGCATGTCGATGCCGTGATCGGGCACGATTTCGGCTCGTCGGTCGCGGCGTGGTGCGCGCTGATCCGCCCCGACGTGTTCCGCACCGTGGTGATGATGAGCGCACCGTTCTCGGGTCCGCCGTCGCTGCCGTTCAACACCGCCAATGAACCCGCGAAGCCCGCGACTGACGACCCCGTGCATCGCGAGCTCGCCGCGCTGCCGCGGCCGCGCAAACATTACCAATGGTACTATTCGACACGACCGGCCAATGACGACATGCATCGCGCGCCGCAGGGTGTGCACGACTTCCTGCGCGCTTACTACCATCACAAGAGCGCGGACTGGAAAGACAACACGCCGTATCCATTGCATTCCTGGTCCGCAGGCGAACTGGCGAAACTGCCGACCTATTACGTGATGGATCTCGCCAAGGACATGGCTGCGACGGTCGCCGAGGAGATGCCGTCGCGCGAAGCGATCGCCGCCAACACCTGGCTGCCGGATCGCGAGCTTGCCTATTACAGCGCGGAATATCAGCGCACCGGATTCCAGGGCGGGCTGCAATGGTATCGCTGCGGCACATCAGGCGCATTCACGGCGGAATTGCAAACCTGGAGCGGCCGCAGCATCGACCAACCATCCGCCTTCATCTCCGGCAAGCAGGATTGGGGCACCTATCAGCGGCCCGGCGTATTCGAGGCGATGCAAACGAAAGCCTGCACCAAAATGATCGGCTGCCATCTGGTCGACGGTGCAGGCCACTGGGTGCAGCAGGAACAGCCGGACGAAGTGAGCCGGCTGCTGCTGCAGTTCCTCGCGCGTGCAGCGCAATAGACCGCGTGCGCTAGGGGATATGTTCCGGAAATTTCCGGGAACATTCCATGGAACCTGGCGTTGCAGTCGGCCGGTTTTGTCCGGCGGACCGATTTGGAGGAGGACTATGGAAAAGAAGATTGCCGGATTGTTGGGAGCGGTCGCATCCCTGGGCGCGCTCGGGGCCGCCCAAGCTGCGCCGGCACCCGCGCCGACCGACGTGCTGCAAGCGAGCTCGTACGCAGAACTGCTGGAGCCGATCACTAACGCCTCGGCAAAGCTGCAGGCTCTGGACGAGGCTGCGCCTCCTCCGGTGCGCGAGGACGTCCAACTCGCGCAGTTCTATCATCACCACCATCATCACCATCACCACCACCATGGCTACTATCGCGGCTATGATCGTGGCTACGGTCCTCCCGTCATCGTGGTGCCGCGCTATCGGCGCTACCATCACCATCATCACCACCACCATCATCACCACAGCTTCTACCGGCGCGATTACTGAGCGGCCGCAGGCCATTTACGATGCGGCAACGGGGCCCTGCGGGCCCCGTTGCTATTTTGTGGGTCGATGACGGCGGCGACCGCTCAAGTGCCGCGCGCCTTTTCCTTTGCGGCGCGGTGGAGATGGCGATAGGTGCCGTCGAACACCGTGTCGGTCGACGAGGTCCATTCGGTGCCGGCAGCCAGTTTGGGCCGATTGCTGTAGATGCGGCGCGCCTGCAATTCGCGCTCCGCGGCCTCCTCTTCGCCCATCGGCTCGAGCTGGAAATCCGCCTCCTCCGGAATCACGATGATCTGCGCGAACGGCTCGTTCGGGCGGAAGATGTGGGTGCGTCCTTCCGCCGGCGCCTTGAACACGCAGAAGAACATCATCGGCCACCAGTTGCGGATCAGCGCCGGAACGGCGATCGGCACGGTGTCGGTGCGGTCGGTGTAGAAACGCGGATGCGGCTCGGTGCGCACCGCCATGCCGCGTTCGACCTTGAGGTCGAGCAGGATCTGGTAGGTGTAGAAAGTGGTGCCGAAATCCCGGAAGGGTGGCCACTGCACCCCACTGTCCGGCGGCTCGCCCCAATCCGCATCGAGGCGCAACCGCCCGTCCTGCGTGGTGACGCGCAGCTCGAAATCGTAGGGGTAGAACAGCTCGATCCCGTACTGCGCCCCCTCCGAGAACGGTACGCAATGCCAGACCTGCTCGCGTGAGCCGTCGGTGCGCGGTTCGCGAGCGCCCGCCCAGCCAGGAATCTCGAGCTTGGTCCGTCGCGGTGCCAGCCGCGCGTCGTTTAGGCGATATTTGACGGTATCCATGTCATCCCCCGGTCGTAACAACTGGAACTCGAACGGGCGTGGGATCGCCCGGTTCCCGTTATCGTGATCACAAACAGTACGACGACACGGTGTTCGGATTGACCCGAGCCGGCTTAGCTAATATTAGAATTATTCTAATTCTAAACTTAGTGAAGAAGGCGTTGCCGTGAAGAATTTCGCCGATCTGACCGAGCGCGAGGTGCTTGCGGTCGCGATTGCCTCCGAGGAGGAGGACAGCCGAATCTATATGAGCTTCGCCGAGGATCTTGCCGAACGCTATCCGGATACCGCAAAGATATTCGAGGAAATGGCTGAAGAGGAGCGCGGCCATCGCCATCGGCTGCTGGAAACCTACGAACAGCGCTTCGGTCCGCATCTGCCGCCGATCCGGCGGGACGACGTCAAAGGCTTCCTGCGTCGGCGCCCGATCTGGCTGACCAAGAACCTACCGCTCGACACCATCCGCAAGGAGGTCGAAACCATGGAGCTCGAGGCTGAGCGATTCTACGCCAAGGCGGCCGAGAAGGCTGAGGATACCGGCGTGCGCCGCCTGCTCGGCGATCTCGCTGAGGAGGAAAAGAGCCATGAGAAACTCGCGGTCCGCCTGACCGGCGACATCCTCAAGCCCGACGTGCGCGCCGAGGAAGACCGCACCCGGCGGCGGATGTTCGTGCTGCAATATGTGCAGCCGGGGCTTGCCGGATTGATGGACGGCTCGGTCTCGACCTTGGCGCCGCTGTTCGCCGCCGCCTTCGCCACGCATCATAATTGGCAGACCTTCCTGGTCGGCCTCGCCGCCTCGATCGGCGCCGGCATCAGCATGGGCTTTGCCGAAGCATTGTCCGACGACGGCTCGCTGACCGGCCGCGGCTCGCCCTGGCTGCGCGGCATCACCTGCGGATTGATGACGACGCTCGGCGGCCTCGGCCACACCATTCCCTATCTCGTGCCCGATGCCTGGCCGAACGCGTTCTGGATCGCGACCGCGATTGCCGGGATCGTGGTGTTCTTCGAGTTGTGGGCGATCGCCTTCATCCGCTCGCGCTACATGGACACGCCGTTCCTGCAGGCGGTGTTCCAGATCGTGCTGGGCGGCGCGATCGTGCTCGCGGTCGGCATATTGATCGGTGCGGCGTAGCAAACTGATCGGAGGCAGAGATGCGGTATGACCGTCAACGCCGACACCTGGCCAGCGCCGTGCTTGCTACTGCGCTGCTCGGATGGGGCACTCGCGCGCAGGCAACCGACGAGATCCAAGTCTATAACGCCGGCATCGCGGCAGTCGGCCAGTTCACCATCCAGCAGCATCTCAACTATGTCGGCATCGGGCAGAAAGACCCGCCTTTCCCCGGCGGCTTTCCGTCCAACCACAGCCTCAACGGCACGCCGGAGTTCGCCTATGGCATGACCGACTGGTGGGAGCTCGGGCTCTATCTGCCGTTTGCCGTGCAGGACCGGCAGTTCCTGTCCGATGCCTTCAAGCTGCGCACGCTGTTCGTCTCGCCCAACGCCGACAAGCGCAATCTGTTCTACGGCATCAACTTCGAGCTCAGCTACGAGATGCCGAAATTCGCGCAGACCCGCTGGGGCCTCGAGATCCGGCCGATCATCGGCGTGCGCAATGCGGACTATGAATTCATCGTCAACCCGATCGTCGACGTCGGCTTCGGCAGATATGGCGAAGCCGATTTCGCGCCCGCCGCGCGCGTAGCGCGCAAGATCAAGGACGATGTGTATGTCGGCCTGGAATATTACGCCGATTTCGGCAAGATCGGCAACTTCAGCCCGCTTGCCGAGCAGCAGCACACCTTATTCGCGGTGACCGACTTCAAAGTGGGCGATGTCGACATCGACTTCGGCGTCGGCTACGGCCTGACACGGGCATCCGATCGTTTCGTCATCAAGACCATCATCGGATATGCCTTCCCGGTGCCAGGGACCAAGCAGGACAGCGACCGCGCCAGCGCGAGCGGGGCCATCAATCCAATGGCGCATCTGTCGGCGCGCAGCACGCCCTATTAGATCCGCGTCGGCCTCTTCGGCATCATCACGTCGAATCCGGTGATCACGTTCGCATCAGGCGATGTGTGACGTCGACGTTGCCGAGTAGCGCAATTGCGATCAAGCCGGTCTTGCCCGGCTGCTCCATTCTGCGCATGATCGCCGCAAAATCAGGGAGCACGCCGTGGCCAAATCGCAATGGAGTTTCAAGACCGCCGTCGAACTGTCGGAGGCGCTGCGCAACAAGCAGGTCTCCGCCGTCGAGCTCGCCGAGGATGCGATCGGCCGCATCGAGCGTCATGACGGCAAGGTCAACGCGGTCTGCGTGCGCGATTTCGAGCGCGGCCTCGCTGCCGCCCGCGCTGCCGACGCCGCGATCGCGCGCGGCGAGCACCGGCCGCTGCTCGGCATCCCCATGACGGTGAAGGAATCCTTCAACGTCGCGGGATTGCCGACGACCTGGGGCTTCCTGCCGCAGAAGGACTTCGTTCCGACCGAGGACGCGCTCTCGATTCAGCGGGTGAAAGACGCCGGCGGCGTGATCCTCGGCAAGACCAACGTGCCGGTCGGGCTCGCCGACTGGCAGAGCTACAACGAGATCTACGGCACCACCAACAACCCTTACGACCTCGGCCGCACGCCGGGCGGCTCCTCCGGCGGATCGTCGGCGGCGCTTGCCGCAGGCTACGGCGCGCTGTCACTCGGCTCCGACATCGGCGGCTCGCTGCGCGTGCCCGGCTTCCACTGCGGCATCTATGCGCACAAGCCGACCTTCGCGCTGCTGCCGTCGCGCGGCCACACCCCGCCGCCGCTGCCGCCACTGCCGTTCGATCGCGACCTGTCCGTGATCGGCCCGATGGCGCGCGGCGCGGCCGACCTCGCGCTGGTGCTCGACGTGATGGCGGGCCCCGATCCGCTTGAAGCCGGCAAGGCCTACCGGCTGGACCTGCCGGCGGCGCGCCACACCGCCTTGAAGGATTTCCGCATCCTGGTGATCGACAGCGATCCGGTGCTGCCGACCGACAAGGTGATCCGCGGCAGCATCGACAAGCTCGCCAGCAACCTCGACAAGGCCGGCGCCAAAGTGTCGCGCGCGAGCCCGCTGCTGCCGGACTTCGCCGCCTCCTCGCGGCTCTATATGCGGATCCTGCTGTCGTTCCTGGGCGCGACCTTCCCGCCGGAGGTCTATGCCGGGGCCTGCGCTGCGGCGGCTGCGCTGCCGGCCAGCAATACCAGCCTGCAGGCCGAACGGCTGCGCGGCATCGCGCTCAGCCACCGTGACTGGGTGATCGCCGACGGCAGCCGAGCCCGGCTGCGCGCGCAATGGCGCGAGCTGTTCAAATCATTCGACGCGGTGATCTGCCCGATCATGCCGACGCCGGCCTATCCGCACGATCATTCGCCCGATCAGGAGCAGCGCAAGATCCTGATCGATGGCGAGCCGCACGTCTACACCGACCAGCTCGCCTGGCCCGGCATCGCGACCCTGCCCGGCCTGCCCTCCACCGCGATCCCGACCGGCTTTGCCCCCGACGGATTGCCGATCGGCGTGCAGATCGTCGGCCCCATGCTGGAAGACCGCACGCCGCTGAAGCTCGCCGAGCTGATCGAGCGCGAGTTCGGCGGCTTCGTGCCGCCGAAGGCGTTCGACGATTGAGAGCTGCCGCATCGTCATTGCGAGCGAAGCGAAGCAATCCATATATCCACGTGTGCGGAGCGATGGATTGCTTCGTCGCTTGCGCTCCTCGCAATGACGATGGAGCGAAACGGGAGGAAAACCAATGAGCAACGACCTCGAAGAGCTGACGAAACTCAACAAGGACTACGTCGATTCCGTCCAGAACTGCGACGTCAAGCGCTTCGATGAAATCCTGGCGCAGGATTTCTACTGCACCAATCCCGACAAGAGCCTGGTCGACCGCGCCGCCTTCCTGAAGCAGACCGCGATCCCGGTGAAGATCAAGGGCCTGAAGGCCGAGGACGTCAAGATCCGCATCCTCGGCGACTTCGCCATCATCCACGCGCGGACCAGCTATCTCGACGCCGACGGCGAGCAGGCCTATGGCCGCTACACCGACTGCTGGGCGCGGCAGAACGGGAAATGGCTCGCGGTGTCCGCGCATGTGGCGCGGTAAAGGCGGACGCTAATCTCAACTGTCGTCCCGGCGAAGGCCGGGACCACTGTTGCTTGTGGTTAGCAAAGAAAGTCGTCCAATTACGAGCCCGAAGCGAAGTCGCGGCGTATGGGTCCCGGCTTTCGCCGGGACGACGACCTCAGCTATCGAACATGATCACGCTGCGCAGCGTCTTGCCGGCTTTCATGTTGGCAAAACCCTCGTTGATCTCGGAGAGCTTCAGCTTGGCCGAGATCCAATCCTCCAGATGCAGTCTGCCGCGCATGTAGAAATCGACCAGGCGCGGCATGTCGACGCGGAAGTGGTTCGAGCCCATCGAGGAGCCCTGGATGCGGCGCTCGCGCAGGAAGTCGAAACCGTGCAGCTCGATCTTCTGGCCGAACGGAATCATGCCGACGATGGTCGCGGTGCCGCCCGCGGCCAGCATGGCGAAGGCCTGCTCGGCGGTGTCCTTGCGGCCGAGCACCTCGAAGGAGTGCTGCACGCCGCCGCCGGTGAGTTCGCGCACCTGCTGCACCACGTCGCCGCGGGCCGGGTCGACGATGTCGGTAGCCCCTAACTTGGTCGCGAGTTGCAGCTTGGCCGGATTGGTGTCGATCGCGATGATGCGGCCGGCGCCGGCGATTTGCGCGCCGTTGATCGCGGCCATGCCGACGCCGCCGCAGCCGATCACGGCCACGGTTTCGCCGGCGGTCACCTTCGCGGTGTTCACGACGGCGCCGTAACCGGTGATGACGCCGCAGCCGATCAGCGCGGCGAGATCGAGCGGCATCTCCTTCTTGATCTTCACGATGGCGTTCTCGTGCACCAGCATCTGCTCGGCGAACGACGACAGATTGAGGAACTGGTTGAGCTTCTCCTTCCGGCCCCAGGACAGCCGGTTGGAGGCGCCGGGCAGCATCTTCACCGTGGTGTCGGTGCACAGCACGGTGCGGCCGGTGGTGCAATTGTCGCAGGTGCCGCAGAACACCGAGAGGCAGGTCACGACGTGATCGCCGGGCTTCACGTAGTTGACGTCGGAGCCGACCTTCTCGACCACGCCGGCCGATTCATGGCCGAGCACGGCAGGCAGCGGATGCGGATAAAGGCCTTCCATGAAATGCAGGTCGGAATGACAGAGCCCCGCGACCGCGGTGCGGATCAGGACCTCGCGCGGCCCCGGATTGGGCACGCTGACATCCTCGATCACCAGCGGCTGATTGACTTCATGCAGGACGGCGGCCTTCATCGGAATTTCCTCTCATGTTTCTTGTTGGGTACGCTCTCCACCTCTCCCAAAGGGAGAGGTCGGAGCGCATCGAAGATGCGGTCCGGGGGAGGGGTTCAGGTCTATCGATAGATTGCAACCCCTCACCCGGATCGCAGGCGCGATCCGACCGCTCCCTTTGGGAGAAGTGAGACTACGCGAACGACCACGGCGAGCCTACGCTGCGACAAGCAATTCGCCAACCTCGGCCATGCCGATGGCGCGATCGCCGAGCAGATGCTCGGTCATCCTGCGCTGAACGGTATTTTCCGCAAGCCGGAACGGATCGCCCGGCATCACGCGGTGATCGACCACCATCCGCGACAGCAACAGCCGTCGCGCATCGCCGCGCATCTCGTGGATGCGACCGCCTTCCCAGGCCAGCGCCACCGCGCTCGCGACATGATAGAGCAGGCTCGTCGCGCGCCGTGCGTCGCCCTCGTTGTCGATGCGGCCAGCCACTTCGCGCGCAAATCCGATCGCGCGATCGCTGAGCTCACGCAGCCGATTGCGCCAGGCTTGCGGCACGTTGGGACTGTCGTCGAGCCGCGCATGCAGATCGGCGGCGAGCGCATTGTCGGCGCCATGGCGCCCGACCGCGCGCTTCAGCGCATCGATCGCGACGATGTTGCCGGTGCCCTCCCAGATCGAGCCGAGATGCGCATCGCGCAGCAACCGCGGGGTGACGAATTCCTCGATGTAGCCGATGCCGCCGCGCATCTCCATCGCATCGCCGCAGACCTTTCGGGCATCGCGGGTGGCGCGGAATTTCAACGTCGGGGTCAGGACGCGGAGCAGCGCCGCGGCGTCCTGGCTGCCGGCCTCGGCACGATCGAGCGCATCGGCGGTGAGGAAGCTCATCGACAGCGCCTGCTCGGTCGGCAGCATGATCTTCATCAGTTGACGCCGCGCCAGCGGCAGATCGATGATACGCTGGCCGAACACCACGCGGCCCCGCGCCACCGTGATGGCGTCGTGCCAGGCACGGCGCATCAGCGCGGTCGATTTCACGCCGTTGGACAGTCGCGACGAGTTGACCATCTCGGCCATCTGCACGAAGCCGCGATCGAGCTTGCCGACGGCATAGGCGATCGCGCCATCGAACTTGATCTCGCCCGAGGCCATCGAGCGGGTGCCGAGCTTGTCCTTCAGCCGCACGATCCGGTAGTGGTTCGGCGAGCCGTCGTCGAGGAACCGCGGCATCAGGAACAGGCCGACGCCTTTCGTGCCCGGCCCCGCACCTTCCGGCCGCGCCAACAGCATCACCACCTTGGCATCGGCGTTCGAGCAGAACCATTTCTCGCCGTAGAGCCGCCAGTGGTCGCCCTCCTGCACCGCGCGGGTGGTCAGCGTGCCGACGTCGGAGCCGCCCTCCTTCTCCGTCATGAACTGGCCGCCTTGCGTCAGCCTGCTCATGTCGGTCTGGGTCAGGCCGTCGAGATATTTCGCCTTCAACGCCTCGCTGCCGAAATTGTTGAGCAGCTTGGCGCAGCCGTCAGTGACGTTGATCGGGCAGCCCATGCCGAATTCGGTCTGGTTGAACAGGAAGGTGAAGGCGTGCTTGGCGACCACGGGATATTTGTCGGGCCAGCCCATGATACCCTTGCGGATCGACAGTGCATGGATGCCGAACTCGCCGAACGCGGCCTTCTCGATCTCGCGATAGGCCGGATGATACTCGATCGTTTGCACGTCGCGGCCGAACTTGTCGCGCTGGTGCAGCACCGGCGTATGCCGGTCGGCCAACCGCGCGCATTCGTCGAGATGGCCGCCGGCCAATTCGCCGAGCCGATCAAGATACGGCTCGATGTGGCGAAACAACGCCTCGGGCAGATGCAGTTTCAGAAGATCCGTCAGCGCCGGATCGGCCCGGTAGAAATTCATTCCCGTCGTGTCGGGGGCCAACAGGCCCGGCTGGCTGGCGGACGACGAAGTCAAATCTTGCTTGAGCGGCTGCATTGAATTCCCGGCTGCGTTCCTCATCTCTTTGGGCACGACTATCCTCCTCCGGCCGAGCAAAGGAAAGCCCAATGGATATTCCAAAATACAAGATCGCCCTGATCGTCGGCGCCGGCGCGGGTCTCAGCGCCTCGCTGACCCGGCTATTTTCGCGGGAGGGAATTCGCGTGGCGCTGGGCGCCCGCAGCATCGAGAAGCTCGGCGCGCTCTGCACCGAAACCGGTGCGAAGGCCTATGCCTGCGATACCACCAAGGCCGAAGATGTCGAGCGTCTGTTTGGTCTGGTCGAGCGCGAGATCGGAACACCCGACCTCGTGGTCTACAATGCCTCCGGCCGCTCGCGCGGGCCGTTCGTTGAACTCGTTCCGTCCGAGGTCGAGCAGGCGATCGCGGTCTCGGCGTTCGGCGGCTTCCTGGTGGCACAGGAGGCGGCGAAGCGCATGGTCCCTAACAAGAAGGGCGCGATCCTGTTCACCGGCGCCTCCGCCAGCGTGAAGGGCTACGCGCAATCGGCGCCGTTCGCGATGGGCAAGTTCGCATTGCGCGGGCTGGCGCAGAGCATGGCGCGGGAACTGTCGCCGCAGGGCATCCATGTCGCGCATTTCGTGATCGACGGCGGCATCCGCAGCGCCGCCCGCACCGAGCCCGCCGACAAACCGGATTCGATGCTCGATCCCGACGCGATTGCGTTGAGCTACTGGAACGTGCTGCAACAGCCGCGCAGCGCCTGGACCTGGGAGCTGGAATTGCGGCCCTGGGTTGAGAAGTTTTGAGATGACGGATATCATGCAACAGGCGTAGGGTGGACAAGGGCGCCCTTGCGCCGTGCCCACTCTCGGCACTCTGGTCGCGGTGGTGGGCACACTAAGCCTTGCCCACCCTACGAAGCCAAACATGAGCACCATGGGGAGCGAAATGACCGCTGACATCAAGATCGAGACCGGCACCGACGAACTGCTCTGCGTAATCCGCGACCGCGTCGCCGTCATCACGCTGAACCGCCCGGATGCCCGCAACTCGCTGTCGGACACGCTGACGCCGGCGCTGCGCACGATGATCCGGACTTGCGGCGAGAACCCCGAGGTCGGCGTGCTGCTCGTGACCGGCGCCGGCAAGGCGTTCTGCGCCGGCGGCAACGTCAAGGGCATGGGCGCCAACCGCGACCCGAAGAAGCTCGAAATGTCCTATGAGGACAAGGTCGCGGATCTGCAGGAGCGCCAGCGCCTGCTGACCGGCGCGCTCGCCTCGGTGCGCAAGCCGACCATCGCCGCCCTGCCCGGCCCCGCGGTCGGCGCCGGGCTTGCGATCGCGATGGCCTGCGACATCCGGATCGCGGCGCAATCGGCCTTCGTCTCGACCGGTTACTTGCGCGTGGCGCTGAGCGGCGATTACGGCATGGCCTGGCTGTTGACGCGCCTGGTCGGCACTTCGCGCGCCCGCGAACTGATGTTCACCTCGGAGAAGGTCGATGCCGCGAGGTGCGAGCAGATCGGCCTCGTCAACCGCGTGGTGCCGGACGAGACGCTGCAGGACGAGGCGTTCGCGCTCGCGAAGTCGATCGCCGAAGGTCCGACCCTGGCGCTGCGCTACATGAAGGACAATCTCGACGAGGCACTGCTGTTCGACTTCGCCACCGCGCGCGACCACGAGGCCGAGCGTCTGATCCGCCTCACCACGACCGCCGATCACAAGGAGGCGGTGCAGGCCTTCATCGAGAAGCGCAAGCCGGTGTTCCGGGGCAGCTAGGCGCGTTCGCGTGCGCATGGACGCCTCCGTCAAAGTCCTCACCCCGGAGCGATGGGCCGATATCGACAAGCTGTTCAGCGAAGGTGCCGTGACACGGCGATGCTGGTGCATGTATTGGCGCATCGGCGCCCGGTACCGCCGGCAACAGCCGTCGATCAATCGAGCAGCCTTCAACAAGACTGTTAGGAAGGGGCCGCCGCCGGGACTTCTCGCCTATGTCGGCGGCCAACCTGCGGGTTGGTGCCAGATCGGCAGCCGCGACGCGTTGCCCTACATGCAACAGTCCTGGCGGCTGCGTTCACCTGATGACGTTCCTGTCTGGGCGATTTCCTGCTTCTACATCGGAAAGGATTTTCGTCGGCACGGGATCGCTGCCCGCTTGACCGAGAGTGCGATCGATTTGGCCCGAAGCAACGGAGTACCTGCGATCGAGGCGTACCCGATCGACCGATCAGCGTCTCCCAGTTCATCAAGCACGGGATTTGTAACGACGTTTGAACGGCTGGGGTTCAAACACGTGCCTTCGCCATCGCCCGAACGGCCTATCATGCGGCTGTATCTGCAGAAGCTGTAACGCGGGAGAAAAGGGCCCGGTTCTGGAGGGGCCAGAACCGGGCCTAGTCAATCAAACCGCAAGCGAGGACATCACGGCCGAGCGGGAAGTGGCGGCAAGCCGCCAGCTGGCACAGGGAATGTCTTGCGGTTCGACATGGATTTCCTTCGCAAAGCGCACCAGCTTCCAGTCGCCGGGGCTTGCCGCGAAGGCGTAGTCGGATTTGCGGGCGAGGCCGATCATCGTCGCGTTGGAACGCAGCGTGTCGCCGAAGATGCGCTCGGCTCCGAAGGACGCCGCACGGCATTCGAGATTCTTGAGCAGCGCCTTGCCGATGCCGTGGCCCTGCCACCGGTCATCGATCGACAGGCCGAACTCGACGCTCGACGTATCGGCATGGAAGGCGTAGCGGGCTTCGCCGACGATGGTCTCGAAACCATCGACCAGCATCGTCGCGACCACCGTGAACCGGTCAGCCTCGCCGACATGAACGAAACGCTCGAGCTCCGTCTTCGGCAGCTCGCTCAACGCGCCGAGGAAGCGGTTGTAACGGGAGCCCGCGGAGAGCGAGCGGATATAGTTCTGCAGCTCCTCGCGGTCGCGCGGCTCGACGAAGCGCACCTTGATCTCGCTGCCGTTCTTGGCGCGCAGCACGTCAGAGTATTGCTTGAGATCGTCGAGATGCAGCGCAGTCATGACACGCTCCTCGGGTGAAAATTAGCCGGCGCCCCTCGACAGAGGCAGCGCCGGCGATGGCGGCCCTTCAGGCCCGCCAGAACGGCTTCTCGGTCTCGAACACGATGTCGCTGCGGGACATGCCGATGTCGTGCAGGTCGCGCTCGGTCCACTGCGACAGCTCGCGGCGGCGCTCATAGCGCTCCCACCAGACGTGAAGGGTCTCGCCGACCTGATTCAAAAGGCCTGATGCTTGGTGATCCAGCGTATGATGATTTGTCATCGATTCATGGGTGAAAATGGACATTTGCGGCTCCTATCGGTAACCTGTTGGCGGTAATATCTGCGCCATTCGGCCCGTTCACAAACGACACTTTGTACCGCTTCGCATGAATTAAAGTCATGTATTGGGAGGCATTGAGGGGATGACCAGCCGGCTGCCTTCGCTGAATGGTCTGCGGGCGTTCGAGGCCGCGGCACGGCACATGAGCTTCACGCTGGCGGCGTCCGAATTGAACGTGACGCAGACCGCGATCAGCCATCAGATCCGGCGCCTCGAGGAGGAACTCGGCGTCCGCCTGTTCATCCGCCAGAACCGCTCGCTGAGCCTGACGCCGGAGGCTGCCGAATACCTTCCCGGCGTCCGCGCCGCCTTCAATGACCTCAGGCTCGCGACCGACCGTTTGCTACGCCGGGACGACGATCACGTGCTGACCGTCTCCACATTGGCATCGCTCGCGGCCAAGTGGCTGCTGCCGCGCCTGTCGGCGTTCCAGGAGGCGCATTCGGGCATCGACGTCCGCATCACCACCTCGACCAGCCTGGTCGACTTCCAGCGCGACAAGGTCGACGCCGCGATCCGCTATGGCCGCGGCCAATGGGCGGGCCTGCGCGCCGACTGGCTGATGGCGGACGAGCTGTTTCCGGTGTGCAGCCCGTCGCTGCTGCAGGGAACCAAGCCGCTGAAATGCCCCGAGGACCTCAGGGATCACGTGCTGCTGCACACCAGCAACGCCAACAGCGACGACTGGCGGCTGTGGCTGACCGCAGCAGGCCTGCCGACCGACATTTCCAAGCAGCCGGGTGTGACCTTCGACCTGCTGTTCGTGACGCTGCAGGCCGCGATCGACGGCATCGGCATTGCGATGGGCCGCACCTCCTATGTGCAGGACGACATCGCCAAGGGCCGCCTCATAGTTCCCTTCAAGATTGCGCTGCCGGCCGACGCCGGGTTCTACCTGGTCACGCCGCAGGGCCGTGCTGATTCACCGAAGCTCTCCGCATTCCGCTCCTGGCTCGGCGCCGCGGCGCACTCGGCGTCGTGATGCGGCGCCCCCTTCGCTCGTAAGCGCCTCAGGCGATTTCCATCTACGGCTTTTTTCCAATGGCTCCTGCGAGATTTCGGGTTGGTCGCGCCGGACCGGCGTGCCAAATTGCCGCATATGGCAGGTAACTGCCTTGGCCGACGAAGCAATTTGCGCCGGCCGTTTCGTCACGGGGAGGAAAGGGCGCTATGTCGCAGTCGAGTCCATCGCAAGTACCGCAAATCAAGTCACGTCTCGGCGCGATCCTGCGCGCGACCAGCGGCAATTTCCTCGAGCAATTCGACTTCTTCCTGTTTGGCTTCTATGCGCAGGCGATTGCGAAGGCCTTCTTCCCCTCCGAGAACGAGACCGCCGCACTGCTCAACGCCTTCGGCGTGTTCTGGCTCGGCGCGCTGATGCGCCCGGTCGGCGCGATCGTGCTCGGCGCCTACATCGACAAGATCGGCCGCCGCAAGGGCCTGATCGTGACGCTGTCGATCATGGCGATCGGCACCGTGGTGATCGCGATCTGCCCGACCTATGCGACGATCGGCATTGCCGCGCCGATCATCGTTCTGCTCGCGCGCCTGCTGCAGGGATTCTCCGCCGGCGTCGAGCTCGGCGGCGTGTCGGTCTACCTTGCGGAGATCGCGACGCCCGGCAATCGCGGCTTCTATACCTCGTTCCAGTCGGCGAGCCAGCAGGTCGCGATCTTCGTCGCCTCCATCCTCGGCTTCATCCTGAGCGAGAGCATGCCGGCCGCGACCGTCGCGGCCTGGGGCTGGCGCATCCCGTTCTTCGTCGGCTGCCTGATCATTCCGGTGATCTTCTTCCTCCGCCGGACGCTGGAGGAGACGCCGGCATTCCTGGCGATGAAGCATCATCCGACCGCACGCGAAGTGTTCGCGTCGGCGCTCGCCAACTGGCGCATCGTCATCCTCGGCATGATGATCGCCGTGCTGACCACGACGACCTTCTATTTCGTCACCGTCTACACGCCGACCTTCGGCAAGACCGTACTGAAACTGTCGACCCAGGACGCGCTGCTGGTGACGCTGCTGGTTGCGGTGACCAACTTCATCTGGAATCCGGTTGGCGGTGCGCTGTCCGACCGGGTCGGCCGCAAGCCGGTGCTGCTCGCGATTGCCGGTCTGTCCCTCGTGACCGCCTATCCGGCACTGCATTGGCTCGTCACCGAGCCGACTTTCGGCAAGATGCTTGCGGTCGAGATGATGTTCTCGTTCTATTTCGGCGTCTACAGCGGCACCATGCTCGGCGCGCTGGTCGAGATCGTGCCGGCGCATGTCCGAACCACCTGCTTCTCGCTGGCCTTTGCGCTTGCGGCCGGCCTGTTCGGCACCTTCACGCCGTTCGCTTCGACCTGGCTGATCGACAAGACCGGCGACAAGGCCTCGCCCGGCTACTGGCTGATGTGCGCCGCGGCGCTCGGCATCGTCGCCGCGCTGATCGTTTATCGCGGCGGCCAGACCATCGAGCAGCGCGAGACAGTTGCGGCCTGAGATCGCGTATGCATTCGGGGCAGGCCGATCGCCTGCCCCGGCATGTTGCTTTCCATGCCAACAACGATCACAAGAACGCATGGTTGATCTGACACGCAGGTTCGACGTGCTGGTGATCGGCGGCGGCAACGCCGCCCTTTGCGCTGCGATCAGCGCACGGCGCGCCGGCGCCTCGGTGCTCGTGCTGGAAGGCGCCCCGAAATTCTACCGCGGCGGCAACACCCGCCACACCCGCAACATGCGCTGCGCCCATGACGCGGCGACCGAGATCCTCACCGGTCCCTACACCGAAGAGGAGTTCTGGAAGGATTTGCTGCTGGTGACCGGCGGCCAGACCGACGAGGAACTGGCCCGCTTCATGATCCACGAGTCCAAGGACATCCTGAACTGGATCGTCGAGCAGGGCGTACGTTGGCAGCCCTCGCTCGGCGGAACGCTCAGCCTCGGCCGCACCAACTCGTTCTTCCTCGGCGGCGGCCGCGCGATGCTGAACGCGCTCTATCGCACCGCCGAGGAGCTCGGCGTCGACATCCTCTACAATGCCGAGGTGATCGATCTGAATATCGAGCACGGCATGTTCCTCTCGGCGCAGCTGAAGCAGCCGGTCGGTGGCAGGACCGAAGTGCGCGCCTCGACGCTGGTCGCGGCCGCCGGCGGCTTCGAGGCCAACATCGAATGGCTGAAGCAATATTGGGGCGAGGCCGCCGACAATTTCCTGATCCGCGGCACGCCGTATAATCGCGGCACGATCCTCAAGATGCTGCTGGCCAAGGGCGTGCAGGAGATCGGCGATCCGACGCAGTGCCATGCGGTTGCGATCGACGCCCGCGCGCCGAAGTTCGACGGCGGCATCATCACGCGCCACGACTCGGTGGTGTTCGGCATCGTCGTCAACAAGCATGCCGAGCGTTTCTACGACGAAGGTGAGGACATCTGGCCGAAGCGCTATGCGATCTGGGGCCGCCTGGTCGCAGCGCAACCGGACCAGATCGCCTACATCATTTTCGACTCGACCGTGGTGACCAGCTTCATGCCGACGCTGTTTCCGCCGATCGCGGGCGCGACCATCGCCGAGCTCGCCGGCAAGCTCAAACTCGACGCCGCCGCGCTGGAAAAGACCATCACCGAATTCAACGCCGCGGTGCAGCCTGGCACCTTCGATCACACCATCCTCGACGACTGCCGTACCGAAGGCATCACGCCGGCCAAGACGCATTGGGCGCGCAAGATCGAGACGCCGCCCTATCTCGCCTATCCGGTGCGGCCCGGCATTACCTTCACCTATCTCGGCACCCGCGTGAACAAGCAGGCGCGCATGCTGATGCAGGACGGCAAGCCGTCCGCCAACATGTTCGCGGCCGGCGAGATCATGGCCGGCAACGTGCTCGGCAAGGGCTACGCCGCCGGCATCGGCATGACCATCGGCAGCGTGTTCGGCCGCGTCGCCGGCCGGGAAGCGGCGAAGAATGCGCGGAACTAAGTCTCGCACCTTGCTTACCTCGCCCCGCTTGCGGGGAGAGGTCGTATCGCATCGAAGATGCGATACGGGTGAGGGGGAGTCTCCAAGAGCGCGGTGCTGGGAGAGCCCCTCTCATCCCGACCTTCCGCCCGCACGCGGGCAGAAGGGGAAGATCGGAGGACACATGTCACGGCTTGCAATCGCTGCGGTTACCCTGATGGCATCGGCCGCGACCTACGCCGCCGAGCCGATCGCGCTGCGCGACATGGGCTCGTTCCACGTCGGCGGCCGTCTCGTCGAAATCAGCGGCAAGCCGGTCAAGGACGTCACCTTCACGCCCGGCGGAGTGCCCGCAAAAGTCGATCCGAACGGCACCTACCAGGTCGAGCAGATGTACGTGCAGTACTTCCTGCCGCAAAACGAAAAAGGCGCCTATCCGCTGCTGCTGTGGCATGGCGGCGGACTGACCGGCGTCACCTATGAGACGACGCCGGACGGCCGCGAGGGCTGGCTGAACTATTTCCTGCGCAAGGGCTGGAGCGTCTACAATTCGGACGCGGTCGAGCGCGGCCGCGCCGGCTGGGCGCAATACCCCGATATCTTCAAGGGCGAGCCGGTGTTCCTCACCACGTCGAATCCGTTCCAGCGGTTTCGGATCGGCGACGGCCCCGACTCCTATGATCCGGATCCCGCCAAGCGCAAGCTGATGCCAGGCAGCCAGTTCCCGAACGCGGGCTACGAGAATTTCGTCAAGCAGAACGTGCCGCGCTGGACCACGACCGATGACGCGACCATCGCGGCCTACATCGCCGAGATCGATCGCGTCGGCCCCTGCATCATCCTGTTCCACAGCCAGGCCGGCACATTCGGCTTCAAAGTTGCACAGGCGCGGCCCGACAAGGTCAAGGCGCTGATCGCGATCGAGCCGGCCGGCGTCGGCGATCCCGCCAAGGTCGACGCGTTGAAGAACATCCCGACGCTGATGGTCTATGGCGATTACATCGAGCGGGATTCGCGCTGGCCCAAGATCCGCGCCACCGGTGGTGCCTTCGCCGACGCCATCAGCGCCGCCGGCGGCAGCGCGGATGTGGTCGACCTGCCCAAGGTCGGGATCAAGGGCAATTCGCACATGATGATGATGGACAAGAACAATGCCGAGGTCGCCGGCCTGATCCAGACATGGCTGGAAGGCAAAGGGCTGACCAAGAAGTAACATAGCGTTTTCAAGCGAAGTGGACACCGGTTCGCGTCAGGAAAACGCGTCAAACAAAGAGCAACACGCGATGCACGGGACGAGGACATTGCAGGAAGCCGACCGTTTGATGACGGTGTGCAATTCCTGCCGCTATTGCGAGGGGCTGTGCGCGGTGTTTCCTGCGATGGAGATGCGCCGCGCCTTCTCCGACGGCGACCTCAACTACCTCGCCAATCTCTGCCATTCCTGCGGCGCCTGCTACACCGATTGCCAGTTCTCGCCGCCGCATGAATTCAACGTCAACGTGCCGAAGACGCTGGCGGTGGCACGCGCCGAGTCCTACGCTGCCTATGCCTGGCCGCGCGCGTTCTCCGGCGCGTTCGCCCGCAACGGCCTCGTCATCAGCTTGATCGCGGCGCTCAGCGTCGCGGCCTTCATCTTCGGCTTCGCCGCGCTCAACGACCGCGGCGTGCTCACCGGCATCCACACCGGCCCCGGCGCGTTCTACAAACTGATGCCGCACAACGCCATGGCGCTGCTGTTCGGCCTCGCTTTGCTGTACGCGATCCTGGCGCTGGCGATGGGCGTGCGCGCGTTCTGGCGCGATATCGGCGAACCGGTCGGCATGACGACGGATACGAAATCGCTGTTGCAGGCAGTCCGCGACGCCGGCGAGCTACGTTATCTCGACGGCGGCGGCGTCGGCTGCTTCAACGAGGACGACCATCCGACCGACCGCCGCAAGCTGTATCACCACTTCACTTTCTACGGCTTCGCGCTGTGCTTCGCCGCGACCTGCGTCGGCACGCTCTACCACTACCTTTTCGCGCGCGAGGCGCCCTATGCGTGGTGGGACCTGCCGGTGGTGCTCGGCACGCTCGGTGGCATCGGCCTCGTGGTCGGGCCCATTGGACTCTTGTCGGAGAAATGGAAGCGCGACCGCGTGCTGGTCGACGAGCAGGCCAAGGGCATGGACAGCGCGTTTATCCTGATGCTGTTCCTGACCAGCATCAGCGGCCTCGCCTTGCTGCTGTGGCGTGAGACCGCCGCGATGGGCCCGCTGCTGGCGCTGCATCTCGGCGTGGTATTCGCGCTGTTCATCACCATGCCCTACGGCAAATTCGTTCACGGCATCTACCGCTTCGTCGCGCTGGTGCGCTATGCCCGGGAACGGCGGATGATGGCGGAGTGACTTCTCCCGTCATTCCGGGGCACGCCGCCCGAACTCGGGTTTACCCGAGTTCGGCAGATGTTAAGTGTCCAAGTCGGCAACAGCCGACTTGGATGGCGTGAGCCCGGAATCCATCAGGCCACACAAACAACCGGAAAAATGGATTCCGGGCTCACCGCTTCGCGGCGCCCCGGAATGACGATTAGCTACAGGTCGACCACCACGTAGTCGCTTTCCACCGCAACCTTGATGGTCTCGGCGACATACGGGCCCTTCACCACATTGGTGCCCGGCTCGACACTGACAGGATAGGCGCGCACGCGGAAGCGGCGCGGATCACAATAGGACTGGCCGGTGCGGATATCGAACTCCCAGCCGTGCCAGGGGCACCGCAGAATCTCGCCGAGTTTTGTATACTCGATCTCGCCCGGATCGGAGGACGACGCGAGCCCGATCAGCGGCCCTTCGCATAGCGCCGCACCTTGGTGCGGGCAGCGGTTCAACAGGCCGAAGAACTCACCCTTGACGTTGAAGACGGCGATCGGCCGCCCGTCGATCTCGAGGAACTTTCGCGAACCCGGCGGCAGTTCGTCCACCGGGGCAATCACATGACGCGCCATCTATGAGATACCGTAAAGCTGCTTCGCATTGTCGAGATAGAACGCTTGCCGGTTGGCGTCGCTGACGCCGGCCGGCAGCACGCGCGACGGCTCGTCGTAATCCCAATGCGGGTAGTCGGTCGCGAACAACAGCTTGTCCCAGCCGATCCACTCGATGGTCTGGAATAGATGGTCGCGGCTCTCCGGGTCCTCCATCGGCTGCGTCGTCCACCAGATGTGATCGCGGATATACTCCGACGGCTTGCGTTTCAAATGCGGCACCTCGCTGTGCAGCCGCGCGAACACCTTGTCGAGCCGCCACGCCAGCGACGGCGCCCAGCCGAAGCCGGCCTCGACCATCACCATCTTCAGGTTCGGGAAGCGTTCGAACACGCCTTCGAGCACGAGGCTCGCCAGCGCGGTCTGCTGGCACTGCGAATGGCCGACCATCTCCTCGATGTAGTGGCTTGGCCAGCCCGAGGCGGTGATCGGGTTGCCGCCGAAGCCGAAGGCATGCACGCCGATCGGGAGACCCACTTCCTGGGCCGCCTCATAGATCGGCCAGTAGCGGCGCTGGCCGAGCGGCTCGACATTGCGGCTCAGCAGCAGCACCTGGACGAAATTGCTGTCGCCGGCGCGCTTGCGGATCTCGGCCGCGGCCGAGGCGCCATCCTCATTGGCGACGACGACCGAGCCCTTCAGCCGGGAGTCCTTGCTGGTCCATTTCTCGATCTGCCAGTCGTTGATCGCCGCGCAGACCGCGCCGGCGAGATCCTGGTTGCGGAGTCCCTGTCCGGTGGCGAGCGGGTTGAGCACGCCGAGCGCGACATTGTTGGGATCGAGATGCTGCTTCTGCATGAAGGACAGCGACGAGCCCTGCGGGCCGCCTTCCGGCGGATAGGCATCGCGGCGCGACGCGTTCGGTTGCGCCTTCGGATAGGGCGGCCCTTCCATCATGCCCTGATAGGCCTGGATGCCGAAGGTTTCGAGATGCGCGTGCCAGCGCTTGGCCAGATAAGGATACAACTCGTCCTTGGTCGCGCGTGCCGGATGGATGTCACAATCCGCGATCGCGGTCTTGATGCCGGTGGACGATGCGGCTTCCGGGCGTTCCCGAATCTGGATGTTCATCGCGTCGTCTCCTTGTCAGTTCTGGGCATGATCTTGTCCGAAAACCGGGGGCCGCTTTTCGGTATCATGCGCCACCTTCAGGCGCGGATAGGTCGCATGCGGATTGTCGATTATGATCTTGCGGACCAGGTCGGGCGACAACCCCGGCGGCAGCACCTCGTCACCGTCGAATTGCCAGTGCGGGTAGTCTGATGAGAATAGGAGCAATTCGTCCGACTGCATATGGTCGAACAGCCGATTCAGCGTCTCAGGTTCCGGCGGAGCATCGACCGGTTGCAGCGAGAAGCGGATGTTGCTACGCACAATCTCCAGCGGCGGCCGGTCGACCCACGGCGTTTCCATGCGCACGCCGCGCCAGAATTTGTGTAGCCGCCACAGGAACGGCGGCAGCCAGGTGAAGCCGGATTCCAGCATCACCATCTTCAGCTTCGGGTGGCGCGCGAACACACCCTCGACGATCAAGCTGGTGAGCTGGGTCTGGAACGCCTGCGCCTGCGCGACATAGTCCTCGATGTGGTAGGAGCCCCAGCCGACCGAGCTCGGCGGGTTATGATAGGCACTGCCGGCATGGATGCCGATCGGCAGGCCAAGTCGCTCGGCCGCGGCGTAGATCGGCCAGTAGTGGCGCTTGCCGAGCGGCATGTCGCCCATCACGAGCATCAGCACCTGCACGAAACGCTTGTCCTGCGCACAGCGCTCGATCTCGGCGACCGCCTTCTCGATGCTCTGCACGGGGATCACGATCGAGCCGCGCAGGCGATCGTCCTTGTCGAGCCATTCCTTGACCAGCCAGTCGTTCAGCGCACGGCAGAACGCATCGGCCATGTCCTCGGAGAACACCATCTGCACGCCGTAGAGCGGATTGCAGATTCCGTAGGCCGTGCCGAACCTGTCGAGTGCCTGGTGCTGCATGTCGGCGAGGCTCGAGCCCGGCTTGCCTTGTGCGGGCCGCCAGTCCGGCCGCGACGAGATCGGCGAATTGGTCGGGTAGGATTGCGAGATCAGGTCGGTCATGCCGCGCGTCGTCACCTGGTCGCGCCAGTAGTCGTTCAAATACGGCAGCAGGCTGGTGAGATGAGGCACGGCGGGATGCAGATCGCAATCCACGCCGCCCGCGATCGGCGACGTCATGGTGTTTCCTCGGCTCCGCGCACGCTCACAACACCTTGTGAGGCACAGCTTGATTATTGTCCGATATTCAAGCAGGCCGGGCCGCGATCCGCAACTCGGCAGGGACCGATGTGATGTGCTAGGAAGGCAGAACGCCCTCCAGGAATTTCATGGCAAGCAACGAGAAAGAGCGCCGATGAACGCACTCACATCCATCGCTGAACAGGTCGCCGCCAAACTGATCGCGAACAAGCAGACGATTGCGGTTGCGGAATCATCCACCGGCGGGCTGATCTCGGCATCGCTGCTCGCAGTACCGGGCGCGTCGGCCTACTTCCTCGGCGGCGGTGTGATCTACACCCGCGATGCGCGGCGCGCGTTGATGGATATTCCGGACGACGCAATGCGCGGGCTCCGCTCGTCGTCTGAACCCTATGCGCAGCTGCTTGCGCGCCAGATCCGCGAACGGCTGTCGACCGATTGGGGCTTGTCGGAGACCGGCGCCGCCGGCCCGACCGGGAACCGCTACGGCGATGCCGCCGGCTACAGCTGCATGGCGGTCGCAGGTTCCAGGCAGCAGGTGATCACATTGGAGACCGGAAGCAGCGACCGGCAGGCCAACATGCAGGCGTTCGCGAAGGCGGCGCTGGAGTTGTTGTTGAGGAATTTGTCGCAATAAATTCCCCGTCGTCCCGGCGAAAGCCCTAGGGCATGCACAGATCTCTGAGGGACCATCCAGCGGCTGCGGCGTGGAAGTATTGCAGGCCGTGTTTCATAGTGATGGGGCCCGGCGGTTTGGACGA
>QQTW01000157.1_pt1 | contig 38690 bp, 36 predicted proteins | sample 1904831 | NCBI WGS metagenome assembly QQTW01 (sample SAMN09435610, study PRJNA476489) | Subsurface metagenome, whole genome shotgun sequencing project.
CGGCTGCGAATAAATAAGAAGCGGACGGTGCTAACCTCAGCAGCCAGATCATCAGCCTTCGGCGGCTGTTCTCCCAACGCATTGTCGTCTTGTGGCGGTCCGGCCGGAGCATCTGGGCCTTGTTCGTCGGCCTTGTCGGCTGCTGTAGATCCATTGGTGGGTGGCTCGACTGATGGCGTAGGCTCCGGCGCGGCATCATTCGCCGGCTATAATCAAATGTATCCAAACATGCAGAACGGAATGCCCAACGAGCAATGGGGCATGATGCCAAATATGATGGGTATGTCATCCTCAGCTCTCTCATGTATTTCCTAAATTGTTCCCGATATGTTCGACGATTGTTGCTGACTGATGATACATTCACAGGTATGCCCGGCTACAATGGAGACCCCATGGCGATGTCCCCGGACATGTACGGGAATTTTAACGGCCAGGGCATGATGGACATGACCGGCATGAATGGCATGAACGGAATGGATCCGATGCACATGAACATGAACATGGGCATGGACATGGGAATGGGGATGGGCATGGATGCCGGACAGGGTGGCTATGATGGATGGGGCAACCAAGGCCCATGGAACACAAACCAAGACTGGGACTCCTACCCGCCGCACATGGGCGGAGGCCATCCGGGCATGACCGGCATGAGTAGTGGATTCGGAGCTAATGGTTCTACTGGATATCATCCTCACCCTGCTGCTGGTGCTGCTCGTTCTGGATATAGTAATATCCAATCCGCACACCCGAATTTCGGGCCGATGCCTCACGGCCGACAGTTTCCTCCCCACCCTGACTTTCAGCAGAATGGTTTCCAGGGCGGCCCCGGCCGGGGTTTCTTTCCGATGGGTCAACGCGCCGGACGGGGTGGCCGTGGTTTCGGCCCTCACCAAGGCGGTCGAGGACGCGGCTATGGACGCGGCTTCGGTGGAGATGGTGGCCCGTTTCGTCATCAGCCGCCACACCGACCTCCTCACATGATGGGAGATAACAACCGATACGGCCCAGGGACCCAAGGACCTCATGATACTCAGGGAAAACAGGCCCTCGACACCGGTACCGATGCCAAAGCTGTTGCGGGCGTGGATCTGTGGCCGGAATCTAATGATCATCCAGATACAGCTACTAACATCGAAATGACTGCGCAGGCCAGCGATCACCAACAGCCAGTCGATGCCTCGATGGCTGACTCGGCTGTGGATACAGGGTCGCGGAAAGCCTCGACCGTCGACATGCCGGAGCAGCAGGACAAGTCAAGTAATGGAAACAGGTACGATGGAGAACCAGACATGGAACACACGGCGAATGGTGAAGACACTCATAAAGACTTTCGTAATACCTCGACTGCACGTCATGATCGACCCCTGGAGTCTGGAAGACCATCACCTATCACGGCCGCGCTGAACCATGGCGAGCAGCCTTACAGCGGTTTCGACGGTCGAGGTCGAGGCTTCCCCAGCCGCGGTCCCTATCGAGGCTTTGGCGGTCGTGGAGGCCGAGGCGCACCCGGTCCAGGCATGAATGGCTATGGAATGGTTCATCCTGCTTCCCGTCCCGTGGCCCAGTGGAGCAGCCGTCCGGATGTTCCATCGGCAGTCCTACCGGAGCCCAAAGGCCAGGGTGTCGAGGGTGCTCCCAAGGCCCCCAAGGCTCTCCGGGAAGGTCTTGCCAATACCGGTCCCAGCTCGCGAGGATTTGCTATCATGGGGCGAGGGAGCACCGCGACGGGCGGAGGACGAGGTGACCCTCGCCGATCTCGAAGGTAATCGTGCTGCTTTGATCTCTTCCCGTGTCGTGGTGTACCTGATATTGACGTGGACCCGCAGTCGCTCTGCTGAACGAGACCGTTCGCCGTCTCGAGGACGGTCACCTGATCGAACGAATGGACGCAATGGACATGCATCCCGATCGCGACGTCACTCGCCCGAGCGCGGCCAGGATGAATACCACCGAGAAGATCGCCGTAAGGACGCTCGGAGACGAGAACCAGAGGAAGCCGATTTCGAATATGCCGAAGAACGGGATCCGAGATCGCGCGCTTCATCAGTCGACCGCTCCCGGTCCACGTCGAGGTCACCGTCCAGGGATGAACAGGTTCGCAATCTTCCGGAGAAGGAGTCGCGCAGCTCACGTCGGTCACGCCGATCGCATCGGTCGGGCCGGAATCGGAGTCGAGAACGACATCGACGCGCATCTCATGCTCGATCGCACTCGCCCCCACCGAAAGCTGCGCCGCGAGAGCCACAATATAGCAGCGCCCACGACAGTCGACGCCACAGCCGTGAGCAGGTCAGTTTGGCCCGGGAAGACTCGAAACGAGGGCGACACGGTCCATCAATTATTGAGGATGGACGGCGCGAGGTGCGGCATCGAGCAAGCGGTCATGGTCATGAGGACGTTCCCCGAGAACGAGTTCGTGAGGGTCGAGGTGATGGAGGTCGCGAACGGATGCCTCCCACGGAGCCTGCTGCGGACCTTCACATGCGCGAACGAGAAGCACGTAACCGTGAGCGGCTGGCCAAAGAACAACAACGGCGCGAAGAACTTCAACGACAGCACCGGGGCAAGGATGGCGACCGCAAGCGCGAGCATGAGCACGAGGAACCTATTGACATTGACATGCGAGGCGGCGCCATGGGAGACGGCGACGGACGAGGGAAACGCAAACGAGCCCGACATCGGCGTCGACGCACCATGGATGGTGAGGGCGGAGGTGAAACGGGGAGGCGAGTGAATTACAAGTACGAGGACGACGTGCGGGACGGGGCGCGGCGGATCGAGCAAGAACGGGAGGCTGCTCGATGGCGCTGAAGGATATGGGAGGCGTGAGCTGCTTGCTGCACCAGGCACGTCTTTTATTCGGTTTTCTCTTTCTGCCCTCTGGCCTTTCGATGGTGCTTGATCTTTTAGCGTGACAGTCTTCACGTAGTGAGTTATCTTGATTCACAAGCTCTCAGGAGGCAGGCTTGTTAGGCGCGGTAACTCCATGGCTGGAGTGAGTCGAGATTCATAGTTACATTGAGAGTAGTCTAAAGACGTGAGTAGATACTCTAGTTCTAAATGAAACACCCCATGCCCCCCAGCTAAAGCAGGCTCTTCTACAACCAGCAGTACTGTTGCCGTCTCACCTGAGGCACTAGTTCTCCACGTAATGAAGCCTCATCAAGTGAGAACTTCACCCCTACCACAAGAGCATCAGTGCCATCAACCAACAGGTAAATGATATAAAATAAGGACCATCAGATTAGATCAAGTTATTTTCACTCCATCATCGACCATCCCTGGATGCTCTCGATGATCGACGGTTTCTCAAACGCAACGAGGACCACGAGATAGAGTCCCAACGAAGGGAATCAAATCGACTATCTCTCACCAGACTCCTATTTCTCTCATCTTCGCCGCTCTCGCTCACTACCATGACATGCTGAGAACCGCCAGAAACCACGGCACGACGTGCGTACGTAATGGGCTTCTCTGCGGCTCCCCAACATCTCCAACGCGTAGCTTTTTCATACAAGAGGACGTTGAATTGAGTACCAGTCGTCCAGCGAGAGAGCAAGGAGACTATGATTCCCTCCACAGGACCCAATCCACGACCTCGCTCCGTCGAGATTCCACATCTTCTGATCACCCAATCACATCCACAGGATGTTCTGTTTGTCTCTGGAGATTTCAAGCTCTGCGATCTATCATCATGTGGTGTCACGAATCAAACATCTCTGATTGTGCTTTTGTAAGAAAACATCAATCAGGAGACTCGATTGGAGTGGGAAGACGTGTCGCGTCGAGTCAACAACCGAAGACGTGGTGGATTGTGCCACGCCACGCTTTTCCTCGCCTTACGTCAGCAGAAGCGACGTATCCCTCTGGCACTTTCCCCTTTTGGGTGGCAAGGCCTGATTCTTTCCTTCGGTGAGCGGCGCGGCGCCATTCGGATATATAATCCACCTCCGGCTCCGAGCTCGAAACCCCCCCTTTTTTTCAAGAATTCCCTTCCAGCCCGTCCTTCTCCGAGCCTCCGATTCCACCGAAGCCCTAGCCAAGCGCCTTCACGTGACTTGCTCGATCACACATTTGCATCCACGACCACGTCAAGTAATACATTAATTTTCGAGTTGTATCATCAAGAAGGTTACATTACACGATCGTTTCCAGATTCAATCATTTGGACGTTGCGGTGTTGCAGTGAGCGAAGTCAACCTCGACAGCTATGGCTCTCTTGGTGAGTTGAACTCGACCACCTATGAAAATACTCGGCATCATCAAAGTATCGTCAGATGGATTCGAAAGTTAACCAAACTTGAAGATCGACTAGATAAGTCTCCACGCCTGACTTCGGACATCGCCAGCCGTTGATTACAACGCGTTTATTGCGACTACATCGGCTGTCGAGTCACGTGATCACGCGCTTGTCCGCGTGTCGGGCGTCTATCGCGAGCCGGTACCATGGACGAGCCGGACGACGGGTCCTACGCGCCCGTGTCGCCCGATCTGTCGGCCTACCATGCGCCGCCTCCCGCGGAGCGCTTTAACTCGTATCAGCCTCGGGCGGCCCAACGACGTCGATCGTCGCTCGATGATGCCGACTATGAGGGAACGGCGGGGTACGGGCCGACATATGATCCACCTCCTCCCCAACTGCACTGGGGCGGGGAGGACGGTCCTGATGAAGCACGCGAAGGTCGAGGTCGAGCCGCCGGCTCGCGACGGTTGCGCAAGTCCGCCAAGACGGCCGTTGTTGCAGCAGTTCCCGTCGAGGGCGACATCGAGATCAAGACGAAATTTCCGGTGGCGCGCATCAAACGGATCATGCAGGCGGATGAAGACGTGGGGAAAGTGTCTCAGGTGACGCCCGTCGCCGTCTGTAAGTCATTCATCTTCATTATGTCTTTGTTATTTATGTTTATAAAATGAGAATGACATTCATGCATCCATACTGACATGAAGATGGATCTTCAGCCAAAGCATTAGAGATGTTCATGGTGTCGTTGGTCACCAAGGCAGCAGCGGAGGCGCGGACGGGTTCCTCTAAACGCGTCACGGCCAACCACTTGAAACAGGCCATCGCAAAAGAGGAGGAATATGATTTCTTGCACGATATCATCTCGAAAGTACCCGATGCGCCAACACCCAACGACAAGCACGACGATGGCGGTGGTGGTGGTGGTGATGGAGAAGAGCCAAAACGAAGACGAGGTGCGGGAGCGAAAGGAAAACGAAAAGCGAGCGAGGATTGGTGATGACGTTCTTCTCAAGACATTTAATCTGGGGCGTTTTCTTCTCATTTGTTTTACTCTTCTTCTTCCTGTTCAACATGTATTGAGCCCGATCTTGAAACATTGGACGTCTCTTCTCTAGTATTTCTCCAGCGGACTTTGTACCGGGGGTTGCCATAGAAAACTATGCGGGCAGTAACCGGGCTCACCCCAATACCTCTTCAAAGTTGGTAGGGGCCAGTTACTGCCCGTATAGTTTTCTATGGCACCCCCCCTGTATGTTAAATGATTCGTGCTACCGTCGGCGGAGAGTGAAAGACGGTGAGCTGCATTTAATATCTCATAGTTGGGCGGAGCCGCGGCTGTCTTGGTCTTGGCGCGTCTATCGATAAGCGACCCGATTCTACCCTTGCAGATGCTCCCAATTTCTTAGACGCCCCAGCCGCTCCGTCAATTCAATCTCCACGAATGCTGTCCACGACGGTACATCCCAGTTTTCACCAATATCCCTTCTTGACTGACAAGGATAAGCTAATGAGAATTGATGTAAATAGTGGGCGCGGCTGGTGGGAGGTATCGGCGCATCATCGCCCCCTCCGGGAAGAGATGCGCAACAGCAACGCAAAGAACAGCGTCTCGTGCGTTTCAAGCGAGCCTACAGTCAACTGGTGGTATGTATTCGAGAACATCAATCACATCGATAGTCAATTGAATCGGCGAACAGCAATCATGGCGTCGCTCGTCAACAGCGTCAGCCGATGCCACGCTCATCGAGCTCGTCCGCGTCGCGTTGGAGCGACTCACGTCCATCCTCCAGGAGGAGTCCCGGACACCCAATCCCCACCCGTGTCTCGCCCTGGCCGCGGAGCACGAACTCCCGGCAACGACGCTGAAGGTGACTCAATTCTTTCGCGATGAGGGTGTTACCCGCGCGGCCATCTCGCTGTACGGCGCCCTGATTGAGGACGAAGACGAGTTTCTACAGGATGCGGATTTTGCACGGAGTTTGATGGACCTGACCGAGATCGAGCTCGAGAGCGATGCAGCGGAGCCGAGTGTCGAGACCAAGACGGCGATCGTGGAGCTACGATTCGAGGTCGCAGCCAAGATCCGGCTGCAACCAGAGATTCTGCCGGCATGGTTTCGACCTGGACACGCATTAGGGTTGCAGTACAACGGCTCAACGAACGGCAGATCTGATTTAGGAGATGCACGTGGTAGCAGTTCCTCGAAAGACGACTTTCCGCTGTTTTTCTCGCTCCTGGATTATGTGCATTCCGAGAGTCCGATTGGCGACTTTGCCCGGACCGGCCTGCTCTACATCATTGAGGCCGCCTCGAGCGTACCCGAGCTTGAGCGCTGGGTCGTTGAATCAGATCTGGCGACCTTGATGGCTAGCGGCCTCGGTGCGCTCTACAGTCAGCTGAACAGGTGATACTAGTCGTCACCAAATATCTTCGGTGTGACTAACTGCGCTCAGGAAGCTCCTTGTGTCTTTTCCCGTAGATGACCTTCCGACGGTCTTGGCATTTTCAGACTATCTCGAACCGGTCGTTGCGGTTGACACCCAGTTTTCTACGTCCCCCGAGTTTCGACAGCATATGAGCACCTTTCTATCGGATTTGATGCTCTGGCAAGACGTTCTCGAACACTGTACCTCGGCCGAGATCAAACGGACGTTGCTCGATCATTTCGAGATTCTGTTCTTGAAGCAGGTCCTGTGGGTGATCACTTTCTATTCAGCTGGGGGGCTTCATCTGACGCAATGGTCAGATATCCTTCGTTGCTGGAGTCGTCAGACGTCGATGGCGGCTCATCTGTGGCCGCCCTGACCTATCTGCATCGAATTCTCGATTCACTGCAACATCAGGATCTAATCCGGCTCACCCTGAACTATCTACTCGCGATTCCTCGGCAAAAGACCGTAGCGCCGACCTCAGCACCGCCCTCTCCGAGCGCACTGAAGAGGCGGAGGACATTGGACTCGGTGAATCGGCTCCCGGATGCAGATAAGCCCTCGCCAACACTGTTCAACCTGGTCGATCTCATCACCACCAGCTTGCAGTCAAAGCATCAACAAACGGTCACAGCGACATTGAAGGTGGTGTCGGTGCTTTTGCGTCGCCATCATCAATACACAGCTTCGACGGTTCAGCGCACCGTGCCCGTCTCTCTGCAGTCACCCCGTCGAACAATCGGCGCCCACCAAATGGAGATGGATCAACTGGTGTCACTAGCTCGTGCGATCGGCCCGACGGAAGGGTTCAATGAATTATACGAGGAGTGCCGCCTGGACTGTTCAAAGACGTTCGAAACCCATCCGTGCTACGTTTCAATGCTGTCCAACGCTAATGGCGTCACACCATACGGATCCCCGGACCGCGACGGGTCTAAAGATGTTCAATTGAAGCCTACGTATCGATTGGTACACCCGGCAGACACACTCCTCAAATGCATGGTCAGTTTGCTGGAGGATTTTCTGACAAACAGCGTCGAGATCAATCTCAGCTTGACCGATGCGATTGCAGCGCTTGCAACATGTGGATTTATCAAGCTGGAGGGTTGGCTGCTCGTCGACCCAGCCAATTACGAGTTCGAAGATCAGGCGGATGAGCAGCAAGCAAATGGGCCGTTGAACGGGCAACCTCAAGAGAGTACAAGGCGTGATCAAGGTAGTTCGGGGCAAACAGAGAAGGAAAGACTCGCGGGGATGAGGAAAGCACAAGAACGGCCATCCTGGTCAGCAGACGCAGTGCCACAACTCCGAAAGATATTGCAGGATCTTGCCGAGCGGGTCCAGACTTTCCGGGAAGAAATTCCCGGTTTCGACGCTCACTTTAGTCGACGTCGAGCAATTTTCCGGGACGGAGGAGAACCCGGCGACTCTGAAGATCGAGCTCCGCTGCTTGCTCAACCTGCCGATCTATCTCGAGAACGACCCATCTCCACGAGTCGCCCAGACGACAGTCCAGGCACCTCCGTTTCAACTTCCAGTGAGGTTTCAGACTCGGTCAAACTTACTTCCCCGGAAACTGAAATGTTCGATACGGATATCTTACATGGGAAGGTCATCATTCGGCCAGCGGTATCGAGCTCAACGCAATATCCTTCAGAGGACAGTGAGCCAATTAGTCCAGCCTCGGCGGATGTCAGAACTGGATCTCGACCGCCGAGTCCCAAGGTTGATTCAAGGACCATCTCCGTCAACCATCTATTGACCAACGCGGTCATCCTACAAGAGTCCATTCTAGAACTGACAGCCATGGCGGAGGTGAGAGCCAGCTTGCTGGACGACGTTGCTTTCCTATAGTCAAGTCAACCTCAAGAAAGTAATCTATCATCACTGAATGCGATAGCAACGCTCGTAAGTTAACTATTGAACGCTCGTCATCTCACGCAAGATACCCCTTGACCCCCAGCATCTCATTATCTCCTGTGACCTGTACTCTGCCTCGCCTCTTGTCTGTTATGTCACTGCGTCGTTCGTCATCATTTCACGGTTTTTGGAGTTATGAAGGCGTTCAACACTTCAAGATGCTCCAAAATTCGCTGCAAGATTTTCGTGATGAAACTTTCTGTTCTCGATTTCATTCCGTCAAGCTCTCTCTATATCATATCTGCCCCGTTCACAGTCTATGATCTTTCCTCTGCACCAGTATGTTCTCTTTGGTTTCACTCCATTTTCGGGGTCCTCACCGACAGCTTCTCATGTCGTCTCGCTTTTCACTGCCACTACCGTCGCCTCATGCCGACGATCAGAAGACGATCGATCTATTGAGACGGAAGACGATCACCGCGATCATCAAGATGGTGTTTTCCATTCCGTCAAGAATGAAGAGCATGTGACGGCGAATGTCATCGAAACCGTCCGTGTACGCACGCTTCTCCACGTACGACGTACTCTCTCCTACGGAACTTAACGCGTTCATCACCTCCGTCGTCCAAGTCAACCAGTCACGCACGTCTCAATTTTCTCCGTCACTCTGATCGACGACGATCGTTCCAATTCTTTTCATCAATCTGATCGACGACGAGCGTGTCGAAAATCTGCTTCGTTCTGGTCCGAGTAGATATACACTATATCTCACTCTGACTACTCACACTTCTTCACGTTCTCATCACCCGTCAGCAATACCACAACAACACATCTCTTCTCACACTCCCCCTCCCTCACGTCAACCACTTCCACCACCACTTCTATCAAAGCCAAGCCATCAGACAGGTCTTCTCAAAATGTCTCCAGAACGCAATAAAAAGGAGCGCCACAAATGGACGACCTTCGAAACCAATCTCCTCGTCCACCTCCTCGCGCGACAGAAGTTCCAACACGACGACGACGAGCTCGCTCTCCCGACCGCGTTCAACACCGCTCTGAACCGCGGCAAGCACGAGTCGGACATCAGCCCCAAAGAGATCTGGAAGAAGACGGAGGAGTTGATGGAGACCCGCAAGGACTTCTTTGACATCATGAATCGTCAACGCGTGCCGAGGATCTCGAGGTTCTTGATGAGGGTGTGGGAGAGGGGGACGAAATTCTCGACGGAGGGTGAGAGTGAGAGGCATACGGAGGGAGTGAGGAAAAGCGTGGAAGATGGTGATGGGTTCAGACAGAATGGGACTGGTGAAGATGGTGCTGAATGGAGTGAGAATGAGGATGGAGATGAGGGAATTGTGTTGCCGAGTGTGGAGGGACGGATGGGAGAGGATGACTGGGGGAACGACGATACTGCTACTGACGGGGGAAATGACAAGGCAGGCCATCAGAATGGAGGAGGAGAAAAGGCGAAGAGGCAAGACGATGATGACGAGTGGGGTGCTGGTGATGCTGATGAGGTCCCCGTCGATGCCAACGTCGATTCGGATGGGCCTATCACTGCCCTCACCCGCGACATCAACGGAATGGGAATGGGGGATGATGGTACCAAGACAGCTAGCAATGATGGGGCGGAGGTTAAGCCAGTCGAGCAGAACAACGACACCCGTATGGTTCAAGATGAATGGGGTGCTGCTGATGCTGACGTCGTCGTCAACGACGAGGCTCACCTCCATGCGAATGGGAATGCGAATGGGACTACCGTCACCAATACCGACCACGACGACAACAAGTTGGGAGGAAACGGCACCAAGAGAACCAACGGCGCCGTCATCGAATCCGCCAATCAAGGCAACAACATCCATATGAACGACGTTGATGACGACTGGGATAACAACGATGCTCCCACGCCTGGAGCTCATCTCAATCATTCGCCAGCCCACGGCGACGCAGCTACCTACACCAACGACAACGAGAATGGTGATATGCCCATGGATCTAGACGATGTCAACGCCCTCAGTAATGACGACGATCCCAACATCAACAACAACAACAACCACCATCAAGGGCCAGCGACAGCGACGATGATGACGGGCGGAATGAACGGCGGAGATTACGATCACCAGACATTCGCTCTTCTTGTGAATACGCTTGTTCAAAAGACTATTGTTGGTGGTGGTGGGATTGATAATCCGATGCAGTCTCAAGTTCCCGGTGGAGATGATGTTGGTCATGGTAATGCTACGGGCAACGGTCTTCACGAGGCGACTGTTGATACTGGAGCAGGCGGAGTCGAAGAAGAAAAGATGGAGGAAGGAGAAGTAGTGGGGGAGGACGCAGTGATGGGAGGCGTGGTGGAGAAAGAAATGAGTGGGTATGGAACAATGGGCGAAGTGGGTGGATACGAAACAAAGGGCGAAGTAATTGGAGAAGTCGGTGTAGAGGGTGGGGACAAAGCGATGGACGAAAATGCGATGGAGAAGGAAAAAGAGAAGAAGAAGGGTGATGAAGACAAAGAAGGGGACAACAAAGACATTCTGCTAGATCTAACCTACTGATTAATTGACAGCCAGGACGAGTATATCGTCCACCCAGATGCGAAAGGATTCCAGAAATAGCTAGCTCTATACGGTGTAACGAAACGAAGTGCTGTCAATACTGTTCTTCTACTTGCAGTAGTTCTAGCTAATTAATTATGAGCTTAGTTAGTTAGGCTCAGTTTGCTGAAGTTTATTCTCTCTAGAACTGTCCCAGTCGTTGTTATGGCTGTATATCTCCACAGAATCACATCACAAGCTTGGGACTGAGACTCGTTCACGTCGTCGAAGGTAGTAGAAGAGGTAACCAACCCACAAGCATGTCTCTATATACTACCAAAGTGTTCCGCACCCATACAAATCGTTAACTAAATCTTGATGGCAGAGTAGAGTTTCATCCAATGAGCTTAAGAGCTGCATCTCAAGGTCTGTCAACAGTTTTTCTCCATCGCAATATCCATAGCGTGGTTCGCACTTGGGGAAGGGAGATCTTTAAATATAGGATCTTCATTCAACAGGTGGAACTATTATAGCAAGATTAATGTACTGGCGATGAAGCAATCCTTGAGAAAAAGCAGTTGGAATGCTCAAATGTAACATTTATTCTGATCAATTCAGATCCTGACCGATTCGTGCCCAGCCCGTACCTTTCCGCCGTTGCAACAGCGCAAAGATACCCACAAGGCGAGAATTTGAAACTTTAGGGATACATTTTCCTTACAACCAGGCACTAAGCTTATTATGAGCTTGGAAATTCGAGTAACAGGATTGTTACCTATATCAGATTTCTGTATAAAGGAAATAAATGTAGGTTGATAATGTGAGATATTGCTGTGTTGAGCGATCAATCTTGTGACCGAGTCATGGCAGAGAAAGTATCTTTCTTCTGTGAGCCTCATACAAAAGGGACTTCATGCTCAGGAGTCATTGTGTATGAGTTACCCATATGAAAGATACAAACTTGGCACGAATCGGTCAGAAATTGCAGAAAAATAGATGGATTGGGAGAATCAGCTTGCTTGTAGGGACATCTATCTTGCTTGTGGACCCTTCTAATATAGCGACTCTACGTAATGAGCATTGAAGTCGTCCAGAGAACAAAAGTTTGCATTTATGACTCGAGATCAGTTGACGACTACCTCGAGCTGAGCTGTGATTCAGAACGATATCTCTCGTCCACTCTTACGTTACGGTACGGTACTGATTGTATCAAACCAGAAATCCGAACGAGATACACTATCCTGCCCTGCGTTGACTCTCCTTCTCCCACACCAAAAAAAGACAACCAAACTTCATGAATTCAGCGAAAATAGATGCATCCTGCTGACTACCAGCGCTTGACATACTCGTTCGTGAATACCATAGCATTATGACGTCGTCGTCGTCATTGAAGATGAAGATAGGGACGTCGAAAGCGACGATGAAGGAGCACCACCACCACCTGGACCGTCCTTGATCCTCGTTTGACGCCTCGCAGTCCCAATGTGCGTGTTATGAACCTACCCCGTTCCCACAGTCATCAGTATTAGCTGACTAGATCCCCTCATGCTGGTACAGCATCAATGTAAGAATGAAAACAAAGAAAGAAAAACATACCTTGGTCGCAAACTTGAGACTGGTCAAGGTCTCGCTCAGATGAGCCTGCAACGGACTGATCATGACGAACATCAATGTCTTTGAGTTTCCTCCGAGAGAATATTGAAGGAGATAAGTCAACTATATCATCACTCGATTATTAGCGACCACTCATTTAATCCAATCCAACCATCCAGACATCCTCATCCATCCACCACCGACGGCAGTTATGAGGGGGTAAATGATACATACCTTCGAGTTCCGATATGGAACATGTCCCGCACCCCCTTCTTTCCCTCCAGCACCCTGTTGACCCAATGCCCCAATAACATCCCCCAAGCAACTCAAACTGCGATTAATATTCTGCGTTTCCCTCAATCTCTCCCCGGTACTACCCGATTGACTCAACCTCTCACTCCCCGCGAGATCCACGAGATTGAGTGTCCCCTCGCTTTTTTCGCCAGTGGTATGATTCTCGCCCGTCAATCTCAAAATAAACACGCTATGGCTCCGACTACTCCTCTCATTCGCCTTTGTTGCAGCAACGCTTCGATTGTTGCTAGCTCTCTTCAAGATCCCCTCTACCTTCTGTGGTGAATCGAGGATTTCCACCGTCAAATCCGAGACGTACGTTTTATGTTTTCCCGGATCGTGGCGAATCTCGTGTTTATTCTTCTTATCGAAATCCTCTGGTCGTCCCAATAGATCGTTCAGACATTCGTTGTAGACCTCGACGAAGGATCCCTCGAGGGTATACGTCCATCCTTTTTCTCTCAGAGATTGCGTCGTGGCGTAGATCTGATGAACCGTTCGGGGAATCATCCCGTCAGAGGCGCTCATCGTGTATGTCTTCCCCGACCCGGTCTGGCCGTAGCAGAAGATGCAGACGTTGTAGCCGTCCAAGGCACTCTGAACGAGTTGGCTGATTTCTTCAAAGACTTCGTTGTTTCCGTGGCCTGGGCTGAAGACGCGGTCGAAACTAAAGGCGTTGCGCTTCACGATGGTGTTTCCTAAACTGCTCTTCTCTTCGGGTCCGTGGATTTCGATTTCTTTGTTTTCGGCATCGTGGTCGGGGAAGAGGATTCGTGCGGAGTCCTCGGCGGGTTCGCTCTCGAGAGAGGGCCGGACGCGACAGAACACCCGGATGTTGCCTTTGAGTTCTTGTACTTGGTTGTGTAGTTTCCGACGCAGGGATTCTTCGTTGCGTAGCTTCTCTTTGGCATTGGAGACTTCTTGATGCGCGAGTTCGAGCTGACATTGGAGTTCGACAATGTGTTGACGGTGCGTTTGTACCTCCGCTTCGAGCTCTTCCCCACGGGAGTTTGCGGAGCGCAACGATGCCTCGAGACGAAGTGTGTTGCTGGCCGACTCAGCGAGGTTCTCTTGCAGACTTTGTGTGAGATGGCGTTCTTGAGCGAGATAACCCTCCGTCTGGTCTAGATCGTGCTTCAGATTGCGCGCCTCGCGGTCTTTGCGGTCCAGCTCGATCTGCACTTTTTGTAGCTCCAGCGCGGCGTGAGAGGTTAGTGTTTGGATTTCCTTCAATCGGTCGGACCGCTCCTCGTCCAGCTGCGCTTTGGCACGTCGTTTGGTCTCGTTGAGCTCGTCGTCGTGAGCCGCCCGCAACCGACATTCGTGGGCCGTGGCGTCTTGTTGGACACGATCGAGCGCTTGTCGATGCTGTCGCTGCAGATCGTCCGTCTCTAACCGATGATGCCGTCGCTCGTCGTCTAGCGCAGCGGTGGTGCTCGATAGTCGCGCCTTGGTCCTTTCCAGCTCCGTCTGCATCGACGCATTGCTGGTCGTGAGCTGGCTCCGACTGCTCTCAATCTCGGCAACTACACGCACAACGACGTTAGCATGGTTGTCGTATATTGCAAGAGGGGAGTCGATTTTCGGCATGTCGGGACCTTATCGGTCCCGGAGCACCGTGTGATATAGAACACGCACTCCTCGACTTATACAAATCCACCGCCTCTTCCAATCCATTCCTTTCCCGCACCGTCCCAGTCATCTTCTCCCTGAGTTCCGAGTACAGACATTCAATGTCCTCGAGCCTGCCCTTGGTGTCCCAAGCTTTGGTGTGCGAGTCACGAGTTAGAAACGGGAGCTTCTGAGGTGATGCAGCAGAGCGCTTGACGACCCGCGACGGAGTGACAAAAGGAATGGGCGTGACAGAAACAAAACGATGCGGGCTGGGCTTGGGAATCAAGGAAGGAGTAGAACAGCGAAAAGAATCCGCCTGTGGAGGCGACGCGGAAGAAGAACCATCGGACGCAATTCGTAACTTTCGCATCGCTGTCGTAAGAGAGCTGTCTCGCTTGCCCGGAGAGATGATGACAGAAGACCGGTGATAATCCATGCCGACAGAACTCGAGTGCAGGCCATACAGACCATGACCTGCACTGACAGGCCGGTCTTCTCTGATCTGAAACATGGACGATGATGACGATGATACATGTGGTGGTGTTGAGAGTGAAAATGTTGTCGTACCCTTGCGTTTTCCGATTGCTAGTTTCCCATTGATAGCTGCATTGACATCTGGTGGGTCCATGGTTCCTGTCGTGGGGTTCGATGACTGGGTGATTGAGCTTGACTGGCTCATGGCGCTCGTGGGTCGGTAGGAGGATTGCGCCGAGGGGGGTCGGGTGGCGACGTTGGGGTGAATAGAGCCACTTGCACTTGGTCGAGGAGTCGCATAGACGTTCGTCGAAGCCACGGATTGCTTGCGAGCAACTGATGCAGCACTACTTCGTCCCATTGCGCTGGGAGGTCTCGAGCTGGACGGTGCTATCGATTGAGACTTTGCCATGCCGCTTGGTCGTTCCGTAGGTGCCTTTCGCTTCGATGCAGGTTCCGGTACTATTGAGGACTTCAGTTAGCCATTGCTCGAAGATGATTTGTTCCTCAGGACATGTACAAGCTGATCCTTTGTGTTTCAAGTTTCGATCTGGTGGAGGCATCAAGCTCGACGCTCGTGCATTCTCGGCCGACGCGGTCATCTCGAGCAAATTTTGTCCCGGAGATGGAATCTTGCTAGGCTGACGGAGCTGCGAGATGCGCCCACCCTATTGAGAAGACCATGTTAGCTTACTCCTGCCTGATGTTTACATGTCACGGGAGACGACAGATGCTTGATGCGAGGGTAAACATACTGCTGCATTCTGGCTGTTGTCCATGCTTCCCCAATGCGGTTCAACTTGAGTCCGAGCAATTGAGTCAGTAACAAGAGAGCGACTGGGTGCTAATTGGCAAGAGAGGAGGAGAATGTAGCTGGGAGGGTCAAGTGGGTATGGCCATGGTTGGAAGTGACATGCTCTTTGGACGCCGTTTGACGATTCGAAGTGTAAACAAACGTCACGAGCTTGAGTTCGCGACGATTAGTCATATGCCAGGCTATTCATTACTAAGCAGTTGCTTTGTCATTCATTAGTCATGATGAGCTTAACTCTAAAATAGACCAGTCTCGACTCGTGGCTTTCATGTGATCCAGCAGCCTTGCGCGTTCGCTGTGTCGGGCATCACCATGTCGACGACCACTCCCATCCTACCCGGAGTGCACATCTGGTTGAGATCTTCAGCTCTTCGGATGATCTCCTCACTGGTCCCGTAAAGCGGAAATGCCCTATGCAAGCTCCTGAGTGATCAGACGACATCGATGGAGAAGTTCTCGCAGTTTCGGGATCGCGGTAGGTCCCTTCGAGCTATATATTCCGTGTGGCGTCGTTGCAACGCGCTCATATATATGATGCCATAGGATCCGGCATTGCGCCGTTCCTGCCCGTCCCGCGACAGTCATCGAGTGCATACCTTCCAGTCTTGATCTTCATCTTCGTCCTCCGGTTTCCCGTCTTCATCGCGGTTACCTTGGGCTATTTCCTAGTGCTGCAATGGTTACCCGTGGGATCTCTGGCTCGAAAAGCGCTGTTATGGATGATTCTTGGTGTGCCGGGGATCTGGTGGGTAGACTTACGGATAGACGGTGTAAAGAGAGGGTATGCCAAATCTACCAATACCCCACCGACATGACCTTTTCAACTGATGCTCTATTCTCAGCTCTCTGGCTAAGCAGCATGCGCTGCGTCTTCCTCAGCCTTCAGATATCATCGCCTCATCGTTCACCTCGCCCATTGATGCTCTATATCTGGCGGCCATCTTCGATCCCATCTTCACGGCATCCTATTCGAGCACGCGTCAAGTGCGTCGAATCTCCCTGCTCGGCGCTATCTTACGGGCGTTCCGCACCCCGCGAGCTCACCCTCCTCCTGGAGCGCATCTAGTCGAACTGCGGACGCTGATCGAGGCCCATCCTGATCGCGTTGTGGCGGTGTTTCCCGAGACGACCACGACCAATGGCCAGGGCATCTTGACGCTCAGCCCGAGTCTCTTAAGTGCTCCGCCGAATGCCAAAATCTTTCCCATCAATCTGCGCTATACCCCCGCCGACATCACGACCCCGCTTCCGGGGACATATTTCACCTTCTTATGGAACCTCCTCAGCGAGCCGACGCACTGCATCCAAGTGCGCATCGCCGAGTGTGTGTACAACAGCTCGCGACAACCGACACCGTTGACCGCTCCCGGAAGGTCGTACGCTAGCAACTTGCTGGAGACCTTACAAAGCGACGAGCTAGCAACGTCATCGAGCACCGACACATTGACGAGCGCCGACGAACCTCGATCCGGCAGCGAGCAGTCAGTCGAAGAACGAAAGGTCCTGGATCGAGTTTCGGAAGCGCTCGCTCGACTGGGGAGAGCCAAGCGGGTGGCCTTGGGTCCTCGAGATAAGATTGTATTCGTGGAGAGCTGGAAACGCCGACACCGGACGTGATTGATTGATCGGAGATTAGTTGGATCTTTAAAAAAATCAGGACTAGATTTCGTACGCAAGATCCGGGCCAGGTGTATCAGGACTCAGCATTCACCGTTCGAAGAGGCGGCGGGGATAGAAACGGTCGTACAGACATCTTGGACCATCATCAGGCGTCGAAATTACATACGAAAGTACATCTTCCCGCAGACAAGGACGAAGGCTTGGACCAAGCACTCGAAGGTCGATCGTCCATCCGGAACATCTCCAGTGGTCATCATATAATGTCTTCTCATTTCGGTCACGAACCGTTAATACCCTTGATAAACTCTGTTGATGCAGATCACGCTTCCCTCTCTTATATCCCCACTATCACACAAGGTGTTTTCTGTCATTCAATTTCAGGTTGGACTATATATACAATGACGGCTCAACATGTATTTGGCGAGGAATGAATCTTGTAGGATGCTTGATCTTCAACGTGAAGGAGTTCCCAGTTCTTATTGGGCCGTTCCTTGTTGGCCGAAGGGTACCGTCTTCATACTTCGTCCACTAAGCGCTCTCCTTTATTTTGTTCTCCTGCCCACGTACTGTCAACATCCCGGTCCGTGGCGGCAGCCACTGCGACATACTCTACATAACCTCCCCTCCATTTCATTCCTTTTATTCCTGTCCAGGGCTGAGCGATGCCCAACCAGGCCAGTCAGGCGCTGGCCCCTGGCGATGGAGGAGTTGATGTTGACGCAAGCCCAACCACACCGTCATCATCGGCTCCATCAACCCTGTGCGCGACGCTGGAGATTCGCACCCTTCGCACGTCACCGACTCCGCCAGGTCAGTCGCATGCCACAGCGCTCCAGGATGGAACCATGGATGTCGGTGAATGTCATCCTTCGCCGAGCGCGCCGACTGCGATAGCATCGGCGCCCGCTCAGGCCACCACGGATTCACACCGGTCGGATTCGCAATCCATTCGAAGGTCGAGTCACTCGAACCATCATCGCCCGAGTGATATCTCGACCGCAAGGCCCTCGTCACAATATGCGCAGCAACAGCAGCAGCAGCAACAACAACACCATCTGGCACTGGGCATCCCGGCACGAACGCCGAGTCTGAGATCGACCCTGTCCCCTTCGACGGCAACGGTGGGCTCGTCGTCGCCCTCCTCCACCTTATCGTCACCGTCGCTAGGTCCTATGGCCGAGCTCACTCCGCTGCCTTCCCCGTTAGCCGTAGGCGACTCACCCGGACCCTGGAGTCGTCCGAATACATCGTCCGACGACGCCCACGACCGACTGGATACGACCTCCATCACGCCCAAGCAGCTGTTGATCAACGGCGCCATGCGATCCGCGCTGTCAAGATCACCGGAACGAAGAAAGCCTTATCAGGGTCTCGTACCAGCCGCCAACGAAGTCCGACGGGCGGCGACGGCGAATCACAGTCGCAATCGGAGCATCAGCGAGTTCAGCGCGGAAGTGTTGCATGTGCCGCGACCGCGCATCCCAACGGTGTCCGGTCCGGGAGGGACCTCCGATGACCGAACGCCATCCGAGACATGCCTGAAGAGGGAGGAGTATCTGGCCGAACGTCGAGGACTGGCACCTACCCCGGCGGGACTCCCATCGCCTCCCCCCAGCGACCAGGGCCGAGACAGTATCGACAATGAGGTTACATCGCCCCTGAAAGATCGCCCGGCAACGTCGCTTCCGCCAACAACGTCACCTGAATACTATTGCGCGACCAGCCTGCACGACTCTACCATCCGAAGATGGAGAGCGTTGCGGATGTTGGGACAAGGCACGTTCAGCAAAGTCATGCTGGCCGTCTCAGATCGAGCAGACGATCGGGACAGTCACGATACGAATGGCTCCGACCTCCACATGGACGAGGTAGCGGCAAACTCGTCGACATCGAGACAGTTGGTCGCGGTCAAGATTGTCGAGCACGGCCCCGCTGGAGGCGCATCGGAAGAGCGCGTGGAAAGTTCCCTGAAACGGGAGCTCGAGATCATGAAGTCGATTCATCATCCGTCGCTCGTGCATCTCAAGGCCGTCAGCGTCGAGCCGACTCGAGCCCTCCTGGTGTTGACGTATTGTCCCGGGGGCGACTTATTCGACTTTGCCAGCCAGAGCCGGGACCTGCTGTCCCCGTCTCTAATCCGGCGCATCTTCTCGGAGCTGGTCGAGGCGGTGAGATATCTGCATGAACGAAACATTGTGCATCGCGATATCAAACTGGAGAGTATGTCACGGTTGTTGTCGTTCCTACGATCAGGCCACAGCTGATTCGGGGCGACAGATGTACTCATGAACATCCCCGTGGAGCACGCCGCCACGATCAAGGATTGGCAGCACTATCCATATTCGGTCGTGACGCTGACAGATCTGGGCTTATCGCGACGCATCGACCCGGCCGATCCATTACTGCACACGCGTTGCGGGAGTGAAGACTATGCCGCGCCAGAGCTACTCATGGGTCAAGCCTACGATGGACGTCAGACGGACGCCTGGGCGCTGGGTGTCCTGCTCTACGCTCTCATGGAGGGCCGGTTACCCTTCGATCCACTTCCGGGTGCTTCTGAGCAGCAAAAGATGCGGAGTCGAACCGTCCACCGGATCGCCCGATGCGATTGGAGCTGGTACAAGTTCGCGGACGAAGATGGCGAGCCGGGCGATTTTGGGGAACTACAGGGTGCGCGCCTAGTGGTCGAGGGATTGTTGAAGAGAGCGACGAGACGACTATCACTCGAGCAGGTGGCGAAGAACGAGTGGGTTCAAGGAGGCGTGCAGGTCCCAGGTGGGGTCCGTTTCCGGGATGATGACGATGTTGACGACTAGAATTGTCCGGGGTGCTGGGTGGCAGCGTTGCTTAGAGGATTACTTCGGTGCTGCATGTTTCTGTCTTCATGGCATATGCTATTACTACTTGTTGGAGTCCAGCTGTGAGGACCGTGTGGTTCCATATTCGATTAGATTAGAATTGATACAACATCACAAGCAGTTCAGAGAACTGGAGCCATTGGCTTGATAGTTTTACTCTTACTTGAGGCTACTCACATCGCCCGAGTCAACAACGAACAATCTTTGAAGGTAGTTCCAACGTCAGGATAACTAAGGTCGACGTCTACTTGCATTGACCTTACGACGAATGTTACTACACTTCATGACAGTATGACAAAAATCTACCTCTTCTTTGTACTTGCGAAGACGATGAACTTGGATTATCAAGCAAGTCATGACCCAGATGAGGAATGCCGGAGCTCCATTAACTTCTAGATCAATAGACGTATTTATTCCAATCCTGTGAGAAATCACTCAGCCTGGTCAATTGAACAGCTGCCTTCTCAAAGTTAGCACTTGGAGAGGGGGATAGTTTGGGAGACAGCTCTTCCTTCAGAAGATTCAGCAGCCATGAAGTGAGAGTGATAAGTATACTGGTCCAACTTTTGGTTCTACGGGGTTCACTTAGATCAAATGATCCACCAAGCTCCTCTAAATGGACAAAGAGAATGGATCGTAGAATCAGTTCCCAATGCAGTCATCCAACTCGGATGGAGTAATATTATCTATTGAATAAAATGTCTATCTCCGTAAGCCACTTTCATCCCCATTAGCAACTTTAATTTGTAACGCTGAATGCTTCCTAACTTTTTTCGAACACGTGCAACGAATAAGACTGCGGCATTACTGCTTGACTCCCGTTGTTCACTTCAACTATTTTTTCTTAAATTGAGGTCTGATTACATTGGGAATTCGAGTAGAGCTATACAGCGAATACTTATCTGAGTTAGAGCTACTATCACCATTGTCTGCCTGCTCGGCTTAAAAATGAATGAACAGCTTGATATCCGAACATCCAGAGGATGCCATTCAACCAATTGGTCTCATCCCCAAAATTTTCCATTGTCTTCGCCGGGAATATAAATTAGATTCTGGTGTGGTCCTCGTAGGGCTGAGGGCGGCAGTTTGAGATGTCCCGATTTACCCGCGCGGTGATTGGTCGATTCCACGCCCCCACCATCACCACCACCAGTCTTTACATCTGAACCAGTCGCGACGTAGGAGCAAGGCGAGGTTGTGACTTCTGGGGTAGCTCTGCTCTATAAGGTGCCATGTTCGCGCCTAGCCTGGGGAGTTTTCTTCTCAGGTCTGCAATTCGGCCATCCTGCTCCAGGTAGATATAGTGCCATGAAGAATCAATATAATAGAGTCTGCGACTGATGTGAATCAGATTATTCACAGCTGGCACTATGGCGCGAGCACAGCACAGCAAACCCGGCGACATGGAGGATCTTTACCAACTTAACCGGACAAGTCGACACATCACGCAGCCCAAATCCCAAGGCGCTAGTCAAGCCATGCTGTACGCAACCGGCCTGCAACCGACGGACATGGACAAGGCGCAAGTGGGCATTGCCTCGGTCTGGTACTCGGGCAATCCGTGCAACATGCATCTCCTGGATCTCAGCAACACCGTCAAAAAGGGTGTGGAACATTCGGATCTAATTGGATATCAATTTAATACCATTGGCGTCAGCGATGCCATCTCCATGGGCACGAAGGGAATGCGATATTCGTTGCAGAGCCGTGATCTTATCGCCGACTCGATCGAGACGGTCATGGGCGGACAATGGTACGATGCCAACATCTCGATTCCAGGATGTGACAAGAACATGCCGGGGGTGGTGATGGCCATGGCGCGCCACAATCGGCCGAGTATCATGGTATACGGAGGCACGATCAAACCAGGCTGTGCACGGTCGCAGAACAACGCGGACATCGACATCATTTCCGCGTTTCAAGCATACGGCCAATTCATCACGGGTGAGATCAACGAGGAGACGAGGACGGATATCGTCCGTCATGCGTGTCCAGGCGCAGGTGCATGCGGGGGGATGTACACCGCCAACACGATGGCGCTGGCAATCGAGACGATGGGAATGACGCTTCCGGGATCGTCCTCGAACCCGGCGGAATCGAAAGCCAAGCAATTAGAATGTCTCGCGGCTGGAGGAGCGATCAAAGAGCTATTGAAACGCGACATCAAACCGCGAGATATCCTCACGCGGCAGGCATTCGAGAACGCCATGGTGGTGATCAACATCACCGGCGGGTCGACGAACGCCGTGCTGCATCTGATTGCCATTGCGCATTCTGTGGGCTTGAAGTTGACGATTGACGATTTCCAGAGCGTCAGTGATCGGATCCCGTTGTTGGCCGATCTGAAGCCGTCCGGGAGATACGTCATGGCGGATCTGTATCAAATTGGGGGTTCTCCGGCGTTGTTGAAATTCCTAATAAAAGAGGGCCTGGTTGACGGCAGCGGCATGACGGTGACGGGCAAGACGCTGGCGGAAAATATGGCGGAAGTGCCTGATTTCCCCGTCGATCAGGGGATTATTCGACCGCTTAGCAATCCCATCAAGAAGACGGGACACATTCAGATTCTGAGAGGCAGTCTGGCGCCTGGTGGAGCGGTAGGCAAAATCACTGGAAAAGAGGGGACGAGATTCGTGGGGAAGGCGAAAGTGTACGACGCCGAGGACGATTTCGTGGAGGCTTTGGAAAGAGGGGAGATCAAGAAGGGGGAGAAGACGGTGGTGGTGATTCGATATGAAGGACCAAAAGGTGGACCGGGCATGCCTGGTGAGTTGAACTCCCCTCTATCCTGCCAACATTCCCACTTCGACTTTGCATTGCGCGCCAACTGACATGCGCTATCGAAATCAGAAATGCTCAAACCATCCAGTGCTATTATGGGCGCCGGACTGGGTAAAGATGTAGCATTGATTACAGACGGTCGGTTTAGCGGTGGATCTCACGGCTTTTTGATCGGTAGGAATATCCCCTCATGCGTTCTCCCATTCATCGTTCAACATAACGTTACTGACGAGAATTATGTAAAAGGCCACATCGTCCCCGAAGCTCAAGACGGCGGACCTATAGCCCTCGTCCAAAACGGAGACGAAATCATCATTGATTCAGAGAAGAGGTTACTCGATGTAAGTATCAGTGACACGGAGCTCGAACGGCGGCGAAAGGAATGGTCGATGCCGCCGTTTAAGTACCAACGGGGTACTTTGGCGAAATATATAAAGTAAGCCCCCTTTCCTATAGCCGTCCTTTGATGATAGCTTTTCGTTGCTGTTGTTTCCAGTAGTGGTCTGGGGCGATGGCTAACGCTTCGGGTTGGAATAGATTGGTCGCGTCAGCAAGTCAAGGGTGTATTACCGACGGCGACTAAATCCAGCATTTGAGAATGAAGAAATTTGTAGGTTTGTCTCTTTTTGACTCTATGTCGGATATCGAGCGATATATCCTTGTTCGTTTAAATGGATTGGCTTATTGCGTCCTTGGCTGGATCTGTGGACGGGGTCCCAAAAGCGAACATGTATTTTTATCTGGATGTATACCTGGGTGCTTTACTAGCCCTATCAAATCCTGCAACAGTGCGCCGGTGAAGGTCTGGACGAGGAGTATCTGGATGAGGAATAACCGGCATGGGTCGCTTCTCGAATTGTGGTCTTTCGGTGTATTCCATTTATTCCTCCTACGGTAAACAATATATCTTGGCAACTAAAAAGGTAAGAGATAGACTAGTGATCTCTTCCCCGAGTCCAACCCACATTTCTTACCAATTCAAGTTCTCCGTCTTCCATCGACAGTGCTTAATTCTTGACCCTTCTACTTAGACATATTTGCTGTAACGTAATCACTATAGCTCAAGGAAAACGCTCGGGAGGCAGTTGGTCTGGTACTAGAAGCACCTACTAGCGTTCCACGAGGATCAAGGAAAAGAGAAGCAAGCACTCTGCTGGGGTTTCCCAGGCTGAAGAGCGTCTTTATGTGTCCTATTTAAGTCGCAATGAACGCACGAATCTCAATGGAGCTGCTCGAAGACGGCCCCCAAAAGGCTTACTCGGATCGAGACGGCAAAAAGATGGTCATCTATCGAGCCACACATGAGTCGAAGGGAGGGTGGAGAGTCAGAAAGGCGTCGCTGGATGCCGAGACCGCCTTGGCCGCTGTCGTCGACGGTCATGCTGTATAATACCCAGAAACTGGCCGTTATCGATGATGAGAAGGAATTATCTCCCCGCATCCCCATCATCGATCTATCTTGAAAGCTCGCCCACGCTTTGATAAGATCGTTTCGGTTCAAAGGTGAATTATACCGACTTTGCGGTTCGTCATGTATCACCTGCTGTTCATCTCGTACAAGTACAGACGATTATACTCAGTGCATAGCAAAAGCCATCGGAGGATGATCTTTGTATAAGAATAATCGAGGTGCTCCCATCATAATATGGTGAGAAGATGAATGTACGCCAAAATGCGATTATGCTGAATACCGCTAGCATTGAAAAGCCACTCCCGCCTTCTGGACCGTATTCTTCCCACCGCCTGCGAATCCAGTGCCATCCGTCTTAATCTCTATCAAACCACCACCTCCTTTTGCCGACTTGGATTTTTCTTTCTCGCTGCCTTTTTGCTTATCTTTGTCCTCGGCTGAGGAAGTCTTGACGTTATTGACATTGCCAGGATGGTGATAGCCGAGATCGGTATCGCAGACGTAGCATCTCACGTGTTGGTCTTCATCATTGGCGGCAGCCTGATGATGCGGATCAGAAGACGACGCAGATGCTGGGATCATGAATTGTTGAACGCAGGGTTTACAGAGGACGTGGCCGCATTTCGTCACTGTTTTATTTCAATCACCAATAATTAGTTCTCAATCACGTAAATGCATAACCACATTCTTCTCATGAGTTCAATATCAATGGAGTCAGATAGAGAGACGTACACATAGCTTTTAATCCGTTCGTAAGCGCCTTCTTACAACTCGGACATATGCGGATCATGTCGCCCGTCTTTTCATCCTTTTCTTCAGAAAAGTTGACAGTAATGAGCGTCTTCAATGAAATGCCATGCGGGCTGTCTTTAGATGAGGCGGGACAGATGGGTGTGAGTTTGATGGCCTTGTCGGTTTGTGAATGATGCAGCGTGGCGGAATTACTATTCGAGGAGGGCGTTTGGGAAGAGACCCAGAAAGAGGGTAGTTTCGTTTTGGATGCTTCTGCCTTTTATTTCATCTCATCCCATCAGCATGGCCAACACGCCCTGGCGGGCATGGTATGCTCGTAATGGGCAGAAACCGGGAGGAATATAACAGACAGATGGACAGACCTTCTGCTGCGCAATGGCTCGCTTAGCGCGCGATCTCTCCTCGGTTGCAATCCGGAGTAATTCTTCCTCATCCAATTCGAATTTCCGTTTCGTCCCTCGTTTCTCCCCTGCTTTCTCTCCATCTTCCTGTTCTTCCTCAATCACAATCTTCCCTCGTTCTCTCCCCACCACTTTCCGTCCCTTCCCGTCCCCCGCATCACCAAGTTTAGCAGTCAACCCCATCTGCACCAATTCGAAATCTCGAACTGCTCGACTGCTCGCTTCTTCCTCATCGCGCTGATCCCCTTCCGCTGCCTCTGCTTGCTTCCGTTCGGCTTCTTTTTCTAGCCGTTTGATCTCCTTGCGTTGGGCGAGGAGGTTGTTCATGGCGCATTCGCGGCAGAAGAAATGGCCTTCGGTGGGACATGCAACGGGTGATCGCGAGGGAAGCAGACAGAGTTGACATGATGAAAAGGGGAGGAAGGAGTCTCGGTTTAGACGCGTGGCTTGCGATCCCCAGCTCGATTTGAGGAGAGAGCGCTCGTAGGAGGTGAAGAAGGCGAGGGAGGTATTACGCTTGCCTTAGTGATATTAGTTAAAGAATCATCTACGATAGCAACCGATGTAGAGAGGAGTACTTACTGTGAGACATGATTTGCGTAGGATATCTCTAATCCAGTGGGCTTGGTGATGCTGGCGCTGGAGCTCCTCCTCAGAGAGAACTTTATATCCCGGGAACCGGAGCAACAGTTGTTCCGACGTCGCGACTTTTGCGCGCGACAGGCGCGACGGACATTACTCAACGCGCTCAGTAGAATAATCCCCTGCCAGAAGCTGCTCAAAGTCACAAGAAGGATCATGTCTCTGGACGAACCTATCCGACCAGGCCTACCATGGCGATTCGGCTCCTCACTCATCATGGGCATCTCAGGCCTGCTATCACGTGCTTTCCTCTACGGAGCCAGCACGACTGAAGTCCGCGGTCTGGACGAGTTTGTCAAGATTCTCGATCATAGAAAAGATATCGAAGGCCGAGAGCGTGGATTGATTACTGGTGTGTATATCGTTATAATCCATCATCATTGCACAGAATTATGCTAATTTGTTATATCATTTGGCGTACAGTCTCCAACCATCTTAGCGTGTACGTACGTATTGCACCATGAGCTTCCGTCCCGACTTCAATTCTGAGATATTCCACTCTTCAGCATCGATGATCCTTTGATCTGGGGCGTCTTGCCCATCCGCTACTATTTCTCCCCCAACCACCTTCGATGGAGTCTAGGCAGTTATGATATCTGCTTTACCAATAAGTATATTCCCTTCTTTCCCTCAATCTTTCTTTCCATCATCATCAACCCCCTTCACCCCGACTACTTCATGACGCTGATGATGATATCACAGACCACGTTCATTATTCTTCTCTCTCGGCCAAGTCCTCCCCACGCATCGTCTCGCCCATTCTCCACACGGGGGTCTCTTCCAACCGACCATCACGCAATGCATCCGTCTTCTCAGCCGGGGTCCATTCTCAGCACCCAACGCTCGCCCCAACTCCTCTTCATCCCTTCCATCACCCGACCTCGTCTCCGACCCATTTACATCTTCCCAGCTCACATACAGCACCAACACCATCGACACCTTCCCCAGTCCGTCAAGCTACGGGATTCGAAAACACAGCTGGATCCACATCTTCCCCGAAGGAAAAATCCATCAACACCCGGCGAAATTCATGCGGTATTTCAAATGGGGCGTTGCACGCCTGATCCTCGAATCGGAGCCGTGTCCACAGGTGGTTCCCATGTGGATCAGTGGGCTCGATGATGTCATGAGCGAGACCAGGACGTTTCCTAGATTCGTTCCCAGAACAGGGAAGAAGATTACCGTTGTTTTCGGTCAGGAAGTGGATACGGAGAGGGTATTCGGGGATTTGAGGAGGCGATGGAGAGATTTGAAATGTCGACGTCAATCCTCTCCTCCTTCTTCGTCTTCTCAAACATCCACCTCTTCTTCCTATGCGTTTTCCGAAAAGGATTCGGATTCGGATTCGAGCACCGCTGCATTGCGAGCAAAAGACATAAAAGTGGAAGAAACACCCAAAAAAGGGACCGATGAAAGAAGAATATTAGAAGATAGAAGCCAAGACGAAGATGAGGCTCTAGGAATCCTTCCCGATTCATTCAAATACCATCCCGAAGCAATCCAGCTGCGAATCGAATGTACCCTTCGAATCCGCAACGAGGTGCTCAAATTGAGGAAATTAGCTGGGGAAGAATATCCCGATGAGGATCCCAAAGCGGAGTTAGCGGAGACGTGGCGTGAAGAAAAAGGTGGACGAAAGAAAGGACAGGAAGGGAGGATGGGTGATGGGAGTATAGTCAAGGACGGTTGATTTAATCTCACTCACTGCTGAGCTATACTTCAACACTCACTTCCCTGGTGAATAGATCGACGTCACCCCAAGCCCTGTTCCCCTCTGTTCGTGATATAAAGATAGACTAGCCATCATCAAAACGCTGAATTCATTTCCGTACCTAAGTAGTTAGAGGGTATCAAACATAATCTGCCATAGGGACACAGCATGAACATATGTACGTCCATGCATACTGTAGAACTACATGCATACATGCATGTATATATACATACGTAGTCTCCTGGGTTTGATTAACTTCTCTAGAGCATTTTCGTACCTCTACAAGCACGTTGACCCTCGTAGACGCAAAAGGGGTGTGTAAGTAAGCCTGCCTCTAAGCATTGGACGAGACAAGGAGGAGGGAGCAAAGTAAAGCGTATCTTCTCGAGTATAATAGGTTCTTCGGTAGGTAAATGCTCTTTGTACCGTAAGCTTTGAGATTTCCATGTTTCCATCGGAAAGCGAGGTTGCCCATACAAGTACGAGTGAGTACAAGTAGATAGATGGTTGATCCAGAGGGAACTCATTTAGCGTACCGTATCAACAAACTGTAGCTGTACTTCGTGCTTGTTTTGGCCGTCGACATGTGTTCTGTCACCACAGTCTAGCCTACCAAAGCAGCTCCACTGATGTTGATGATGCATGTAGGGGTCCTTTCTATTCGTAGACTGGATGACGGCAGACTGAGAATGGGAACTTCTCTGTAGAATTTAACAAACCACAAAGTAGCTTTTATTCATTCATTTTCCATGTCCTCCTTCCCTCCTTTCTGATTTGTATTTTGTATCCTTCTGAACCGATTCCGCTTGGCTAGGCTTCTTCAACAACTGACGGAAAAGTAACACGACGCTGATGCCAGATGCGGATGAGGATTGCACCACCACTTCTCTCACCACCATTACTAGTTCCGCTATCATCACTACCGCTACCACTACCCTCTAACATCATGCAAACTGAGATACCTACCCGTTCCTTCCATACCTTCTAACCATCTATCTATCCCACTCACTACTCTTTTACCCACTCACTTCACTTCACTTTACTTCCCACCACCCCATTGTTCCTCTTCTTCCTCATCGACACGCACCTCGGCCACCTCTTCTTCTTCGTCTCCAGCATTGTCACCATTCCCATTCCCAACATTCGCCCCAATAACTCTCACTTCACCCTCCGCCTCAAGATCGGCCTCGTCGTCAGCGGTCAAGAACCCACCACCCCCAAACCCAGCCCCACCTCGACCACCACCGCCACCCCGACCCATACCACCGGTCATGGACCTCAGATACAATTTCTGCGTATCCGGATCCAAAGCGATATTCGTCACGGCAGGATTGACGGGACTACTCCTCGCTGCTGACGGAGGGAGACCATGAACATCATCATCATCCTCCTCAAGATCGTTGTCGTGGCCACCGTAACCATTTTTATCGCGGTAATGGGCAAGTAGATGTCCATGTCCATGTCCTCCCTCCTCGAGGTTATTGAAATGGATCTTGAGATCTTCATTGTTAACTACTTCGTCACCATCGTCATCACCGAATTGAGCCATTCGGTCGTCGGTGTCGCTGAGATTGGCGTCGATGGAGGAACCCCCTCCCGCGGCTTTGTCGCTGGCACCAGCCATGAGGTCTTCGTCGGATGAGTTCTGTGTTGCTGCTCCTCCCTGGCCGCTGGGATTATTGTTGTTGTTCTTGCCCCCTGTTACGCCGGTGCGTAGGTGGTCGAAACCCCAGCTTGGAGTACCCGTTAGAGGATGGCCCGTGGTCACGGTGATCGAGGGCAGTGATGGTTCATCGTTGTAAGAGGTGTCGATGCCCTCGTCGATATCCATGGGATCGATCACCGAAGCGCTAGGGCCGAGATTCAGAGTGGGTGGACCAGCGACGGCGGCGATGGTTCCGGTAGGATAAAGACTAGAGTAGCCGGGGAGTTCATCCTGGTCGTGTTCCGTCGTCATCCTGACTGTCCCTTCTTCTTCTTCCTCTTGTTGCTGATGCTGTCCGCTCCTTTGATACGGTACCACTGCCATTGATGTGCTCGCCCCCTGCTGCATGTTGTGCGTCTGCTCGCGGCGATTGGCTCCGACTCGGGCTTCGTGTAATTCGTTCGACGACCCAGCGCGGGAAGAATCGCCGAAACGTGCCTCGTCCCCCGCCGGTGATGACGATCGGGAGGATGTTGACGGGGATTCCTGATGTTCTTGCGCCTCTTCCATCATGCGTTCGAAGTAGGGACCCCCCAAAGGACCGGTCGATCGACGACGGTAGAAGAGCAGATAGGCGGCGCTGGTCACAGCAGCCTGGGGGCTTCGTTTGGATGCGTGGGTGTCTGTCATATGAAGAGTTAGAGACGGTTCACCTGAGGAGAGAGATTAGAGAATATTGATCACCCACCGTTGTAGTCATACCACTCCCCGTCGAGAAAGTTCCGCGCAATGGCCGTGTAATGACCCCCGCCCAGCCCGCCGTAGTGATTGTCCACCGCGATCAAATCGTACACCGCCTCTTTACCCTCTTCTTTCATGGCAACTCGCTTCGTCAGGTCGAGTCCTTCGACGGGGAAATCGACAAACACGTTGATCTTGTCCTGTAGTCTTCGGGTGGCGCTGAATCGCTTCAAGTGGATGATGAGAATGTCGGGTGCCTTCCACAGCTCCAGCTTCTTGCTCGCTTGTCGTTCTGCCTTGCAGTTCGGACAGCGCCACGCGTTGCTCTCCGACAGAATCTCTTCCTTGGCGAATTCATCTAGACAGTCCTCGAGCGTCACCCCGTTTTTCCGCCGGTTTGCTCGAAATTCCCGTTTCCGCTGGAGTTCCTCATCGACCAGTATCTCGGCATGATCCCAAGTCGACATGCCACGCACGTCCGATTCGCTCCGGCCTGCAAACAGTGACGCGTACACGGCCGGATCCCAATCCAGGATGAGGCCTTCGCCCAGCCGGATCAACGGACCGGGTGTCTCGACGTCTACACTTTCAGCTTCCGATTCGATCCGTGGTTTTCGTGAATAGGTGTGTTTCGGACGCGCCCCGTTGCGACGACCCTTCCTTGTTGTGCGACCCATCACTCTTGCCTTGGGCCCCTTTCGACCATTCGCCAGAAGCTTCCCAATCGGAGGCAGTTGGCCCGACATGCTATTGCTGTCGCTATCGCTGTCGCCCTCGGGAACGGCGAAGGATCGATTGGGAAGCTCATGGCTGTACTGCAACGGGTCGCTCCCGGACGAACTGCCTTGGCTGGACGGAGGTGAGCCATTCGCATCTCGCTCCGGGGAGCTCTGAGAGGAGGCCAAGCCGGGGATGCGGGCCTGAACCAGAGGGAATTCTTTATTGCTCTCGAGACTGGAGCTCCACCCACTCGGCACCATCTCGCCGCTCGCACATTTAAACACCCGCATCTGAAACATCCGTTGTAGCTCACCGGGGATGAAGCTTCCGGGCTCCAGTGCTTTCGGTCGACGATGCTTTTGGCGTCGCGGTTGCTGTTGTTGGTTTTGTTTTTGAGCGCCCTGCTCGGTCGAGGACTCCATCTGTGACGGCTGACGACTGTCCTTCATATCCACCGCCACCAGATCGTCCTCGCCTTCCACCGAGTGCGTCTTCGTCCTGGCATCCGACGAGTCCGTGTCTTCCGTCGACACCACCACCACCACATCCTCTTCGGGCGTGTTGGAGCCCTCGTCCGAGCCCTCGGCGAAGATGTCCCGGGTCGTCAACGTCGCGACTCGCGCGAGAACCTTCTTGAGGAGCGCATCGTAGTCGTTCGCATCCTGAGCGGTGATGATCATGTAGAAGGGAAGGTCGACCACGGTCGGCGATGCATATCGACTGGTCGACGTCGGCGGCACTCGGTGCAGCACCGGCACCAACATCTGGTTGGCCAGCGGAGAGTCCGAGCTAGGCGTCTCCTCTTCCTCTTCCTCGTCTGATTCCTTGGATGTGAACAAGCTTCGTGGAGGTGAGGTCGGCGCGTCCTCGTCCTTCTTGGGCGGAGGCCAATTCGTCGGTGCGGACTCGAGTTCATACACGTACACCTTGTCATCTGACGACACGATGGCCTCGGACGCGCAGTCGGCATCTTCGTAGATCTTGTAGAACTTGTTCTTATACACCTCGGCCGCGAACAGCCGCTCCACCTCGACGTGGACTCGCGAGCTGACAAATTCTTTGAGCATCCGAATGCTACCGTTCTTGTCCATGTCCACCGCGACGCGGATCGGCCGGCCCTCGAGCGGCATGAAGATCACCTCCTTGCTCCAGATGGTCTCGATCGGCAGCTGTACCGTCAGGTTGTTGAAGGGATCGAAGGTGATGCTGACCTTGTGACACGTCAGGCAGACCAGGGTCGACTTGTAGGTGCCGGCAAAGAGGTCGACGATGACCGAGTCGTTGCGGGCCTTGTAGAGCTCCCAACACTCGTCCGCAAACGCCCGCAGCGCCACCGGATTCGTCACCATCTCGTCGGTAGAGTCGGGAATCTCGTACGATGGCTTCTCCTCGGCGCGATACAGATCCTCCTGCAGTCCGTCGAGCAAGAAGCCCAAGAACTCTTGCGAATCTTGCTGGCCAAAGCCCGAAAAGGACAGCCGATGTCGGCCGATGACCGCCTTGAACGTCCGCGGAATGACGGAGGCTGGGCGGCTCGGCGCATAGATCTGACCCAAAAGATTCGCATACGATCGCGCCACTTCGCCATTGTACGCGAGGTGGTTGGTCGGGTTGAGATCGGCTTTGTATTTGTCCCCTTCGCGTTCCGGATGAGCGTCTGCAGCGGGCTGAATGCTTTGATGGGTGGAGTGACTCACATTGAAAGTACTGCGAAAGCTCTTCCACGCTCCGGACGCATTGTAAGGCCGAGTTCATGTAGCACGTGTTTCCCAGATTGCCCAACCCGGACGTGCCGAGCGTCGTACCATTCTTGCGCGCTCGTCCTCGCGTCATCACTCTGGTGGCCGAGGGGGCCGGGCTGGCGTTCCGGCTTCCGGCGGTGCTTCCCTTCTTGGCCGCATTCTTCACCGTCGTGAACTTGCCTTTGGTGATGCTAATGGGGATGTCGGCGTTGACGATCGTCGACGCGCCGGCCTCCGACTTGCCGTCGCCGCTGCCGCTGGCGGGCTCACGGACACGTTCCTCGAGGACAATGTTCTCGTCTTGCTTGGGTGGCGAGTCGTTGGTCGACGGCGGCGCGGTGTTGAACGAGCCGTTGCTGTGGTTTGCCATCCCACCGGAGGGCAACGAGCTGGCATGATCCGCATCGGCCATCTTCTCATCCTGCTCCGTGGTGGAGGGATGTTGATCATTCACCGCCTCCCGGTTCTGCATTCCCGACGCGTCCATCGGTTGATCATTGGCCCCCTGCACGGCTAGAGTGAATGGTCGCACGTTGCTGACATTGGTCCGCTCGGTCGGGACCGAGACCACCTTCAGCGGTGAACCCACCTCCACCGACGGACCCGTCGCGATCACCGGATGATCGTCTAGCTCCGAGGCGGGCCGTTTGACGGCGGGCGAGGCGGATCGAGCTGGCCGGTAGCTCGACTCGTTGGACGACGAGACATTCACCTCTGGCGGGGAGCTGTTGACCACCATCGGCGGGCTCCGATTGGATCCACCGTCGCGATCCACGTCTCCATCCCCGTTCGTCATCTCATGATCCCGGTCACCATGATCTCGGTCGCTGTCCAAACTCAAGCCGGCATAGGCGTTGCTGGGCGAGCTGAGGCCGGTGGGGAGCGAGCATTCGGGCGTGGCCGACGAGGACCGCCGGAGCACGTCGGCCCCGTCGCCCTGGAGATGTGGCTGCATCAATCGCAGTGCGGGCGACGAGGACTGGGACCGGATCGCTGGTAGGTAATAGGGGTTGGGCAACGGGCGATCCCCGAGCTCCGCCAGATGTGCTGACGATTGCTGCGTCTCCAAATGCCGGTGGTCGATGTTGCTGCTGCTGGGCCGGACGAGCTTACGTTTCTTGATAGACGACGTCTTGACGTTAAGCTGCCGGGCGGGTGGCAGCTCCCCGGGATGGAAGGTGGTGGTGGTCGCGGAGGGATGTTCAGACGGCCGCTCACGACGCGTCCCTGGCCACCGGACTCAGGCCCCCCAGCAGAGGCTAGCACGATCAGCATCCAATCCGCTCATGGCAGGTGACGATCTGGAAGAGACTTACCTCAAAGCTGAAGCTCCCGAGACGACGTGCGTCACCAAAGGAACCAACAGCAATCGGAGGCAGACGATGGACGTCTACCGGGGAGGATCTGGATGGACACGGGCGTGATGATGATTGATGATCCTGGTGGTGCTCCCTTCCGGGGAGTTGCTCTGCGGTCGGAGCAACGATTATCCGAACGCCGTTGGCCGCCGTGCGCCACAGGGTTTCTGGATGGACTATCAGACTGCCTAAGCGCGTGAGCGAAGATGATGAACGGCTGCAACGATGGCAAATGCGAACAAGATGAGTGAAGCCTTGAGCGTAGTGCGATATGGAGATGGACGGAGTGTGCGAAGATGCTGAATTCAACGAAGTGCGTTGGAGTGGCAAGACGGCGAGATGAAGGTATTGAATAGCAGGAGCAGCTCAGGTGATTGCCTGTGTTCAGAAGATCGCACGTGGAGATGGAAATGTGACAGTTGAGAAGGCACAAAGGCAAAGAAGTCGTCGCAGCGACAGTGACCATCAGTACCCTCGGCGGGTAACGTCGATGAGATGGAACAGAGCCTCAGGAAACAACGGGATTAACCGTGAACTTGTTCAGATCATGCCCAGACATGCGGGTAACTCAAATACATGGAGGTGCTTAGGAGTAACCACCAATGGTAATTGCCATCATCACCATGGAGGTTAAGCTAGTCGGCATTGGACGTGCAATGGAAGCCATTGTGTTCTTCATCATGATAAGGATGGTCATGATCTCTACGCAGCAGTAGCGGCTGCTGCTGAGCACCTTCAAATATTATGTCACCCGCGTCCCCGACCAGCTCCTGCTCTCCAAGGGATGTATACTGATGTTCAGCAAGTTTCTATTCTCTTTGTTGCTGTCCGGTTTCAATATTTTCACAGTTCTTCGCAGTGAATAATCGGGAACAATAGAGCTACAGAAAGGTATTGACACCAGCTTCTGAGGGATCCCCCTTCCGATCTGAAGCGTGAAGAGAGACGATGAGTTCCGGACCCGTCATCACGGCAGTGGTGATGCATACACGATTCAGCTTCCCGAAATACCGTTTAGATACACCGCCTACTGGCAGGATCTTAGACGACTCTGAGGAGCGGCGGCAGCGTGTGTTGACATACCATCCCTCCCACGAGGCCCACTTCAGATGTGATCCCGTTCTTCAAAAAGCAAATTGATCATCTCTCGGTGGCGGTGCTTTGAGACGACGCAAGAACGGTCCCGTTGTATCCATCGACCTACAGTAGTTACCACTCTCTACTCGCTGTACGTAATGCCTCTCGTTCAAGCTTCGCCACTTTTTGAATAATATGTTAGGAACCTACTTTGGTACGTGGCCTCATATCGCTCCGAACAGATTTATAAAATGCTGAGGATTCTTGGAGAAAAGGACCTCCAAGGGTTACTATCATACTGTCCTGGCATGCTCATGAAAACTGCGGATGTTGCATATTGCAAACGAAAACCCAATCAAGAAAAACATAGTGTCGAGGATCTCTCCAATGTCCAAAGCAGCAGTTGATTTCGTTACGGTTCTCAGTGTGAACAACGACTTGAGTAACGCCAAATTCAGCAACAGGACAGTTCAGCAGACTCGAGCCACTCGAACCCAAAACTGCAATAGTGCACTAGGGCTTCGACGCTGTCTGAGAAAGGTATGATGATTTCGAACCAAACGCTCTCAAGCATTCCCTTCAACTGATCTTGATACGAGTCTCGCAGAAAGATCAAGCTCGGGTGATGTACATGACCGTTGACTTCTTGATGTTCCCAGTATGCTGCTGAGACTGATTTGTTCCGCAATCTTGAAAAGAGATGGCCAACGTGGCCCAGAATGGATGCTGCCGATATTGAGCAAGTCGCTCGATATCGACGTCGATTTATTGCAATGGGCACATAATAAGCCCGTGGCAGGTTTGGCCGTGCATCATCATCGACCGCTGCAACATATCTCGCATGTCCGAGAAACAAGTGGTCGGTGGCGTCCAAATTTTCTAATTTTATGTTAACCCTTTTATCTCAGTACCATCAGTTGGATTTTCCTTGGCACGCGGGTGAAAAAATGAATGGAGGTGCTCAGCAGCAACCCGCTACTGCTAAGCAGTCATCATCATCATCCTGATGATGATTGTTGACTTTCATCATAATTACGACGATGATGACGATGGCCTTCATCGTAGTTGCCATGAAGATTGGATTAAACCCCGTGGTATACCGGGGGGTGCCAGATGAAAGCAAGCAAGCAGTAACCGGTGCCATATAAACTCCCCTTGAATCCGGGTGGTGGCCGCTTACTGCTTGCTCGCCTTCATCTGGCACCCCCCGGTACCGACGATGGTCCCTGCTCAGCGGTGGCGGTTACTGCTGAGCATCTTCATTTATCTTGTCACCCGCGTGCTCGGTCCAGAAACTAATGAGATACAGATTCCGCATATATCTTCTTTGGCATTGATCTTCTGAGACTCGATAACGTCCGGCGCCGTAGCTCCTCAAGATCTTCGTCCACAGTCTTTTCTCTCGCTGCTCCAGACGTCGAGCGTCCCAACTATGCTTTGCGTCGTCGGTTTTCCTACGGGCTGGTTTTCCAACCCGATCCAAACGAGAGCACTTCCACCCGCGTTACTCTTCTGATATTGGATGATGTCCTCAGCCATGAACATAAAGAGATTCCATTGCTGCATTACAGCATCTGGGCTCCGTCGTGCACGCCACGAATCGTATTGGAAGACCTTTTTTCAACTTTCATTGCACATCTGGAGACGATTGTGGACTGTGGTCGATGGCATTTTGGCGTTTTGGTAAGCTTTGCGTTTCTTCTCTTTAGTGTTGCCGACTAGCTTATCTTTTTCCATGGTTAGGAGGAAGAGGTGCTGCGCAACCCGGTCAACCCTCGACACAGCAGCCAGCTTCTTGATGCGAAAAGAATCTGGTCGCTTGTCGAGTCACGCATCAAGGCGCTGCTGGACAGCATTCACATTCTGAACAAGACGGCTGCACGGTTTGATCAGCTGAGCTGGCTTGGCGAGGCCCGCGAAAGTCTTGAGGCCTTGCAGTGCCGTGTCCAAGAAGAATTTGTCACTCGAACCCAAGATCTGACCAATCTAGTAGGTGATCAAGGATCGAATGAATAATTTTTGGTTTCCGTTTAAGCTCATTGCTGATATCTCGGTAAGACGATAAGTCTGGCGGCGCTAGAAGAGGCGAAAGCGAGCGTCGATCAAGGCGAGAGCATACGGCGCATTACTTGGTTGACGTTCATCTTCCTACCGTTGACATTTATGGCGGTATGTTTTTCTTACCAATCGCTCTCTCTGCCTCTATTCCCTGCTCGATATACCTTTTCTAATATGTTTCTTATTCCAGGCTTTCTTTGGCATGAACGTCGACGCTCTCCACGACAACCCCAGCCTGAAGTGGTTCTTCATTGCGGGTATCGCCTTGCTTCTCGTTATGCTGCTGGGGTTGCTAATGATGAAGCTGGCTACCAAGCGGATACGAGATCGACCGGTGGAGATGTATTCACGACTTGTATAAGATGGGTTCTGGTCCGCTCGTCAAAAAGCTTCGTTGGCCAACTGGCCTGCCCCATTCGTCGAGTGGGTCACTTTTGAAGAGCGGGTCGACCACTTGACGAACTTGCCTGGGCCGCCATGCGGGTGACAAAATAAAGGGAACAGCTCAGCAGTAACCGCTTCATCATCCTCAAGATAAAAGGTACGAAAGGGGGCAGTAGAAATGACAGTCTAGTCGCTTGGTGAAAATTGATGGGGCACTGGACCATCATTTCTGCTGCCCCGTTTTCGTACCCTCATCATCGTCCTCATAATGAAGGGGAGCTTCATCATATTGATGATCATGATGCTAGTCTCCTCTTCGTCGGACTCTTGGTGAAGATTACCCAGCCTTCGTCACAATGTTGATTACATAGTTACTCTTCATTGAAAAGATGATGGGGACTCTCTGAACTTCCGTTGTTGTTACGATGCAGAGTAACTATGTGATCAACATTGTGACGGAGGCTGGGCAATCTTCATCGTAAGGATGACGTTGAATATTGCTAAGCAGTGGCAATTACTGCTGAGCTGTCCCGTTTATTTTGTCACCCGTGTGCTGGCCTGGCCCTGTTCGTCAGGTGGGTCAATTTGACGCCCAGGTCGACCACTTGACGAACTGGTCAAACTTGCTCGAGCCACCATGGTTACAAATTCTCCACTCCAGCTCAAGATTTCAAGACCCAGTTGGTCCATAAGAATGGGAAATTGCTCTTTGACCTCGAGCATTCTTCCTACGTCGGCAGTTGAGCCAGTAAGAGCACTTGCCAACAGGGGTTTTGGAATTATTATGACTGCATCTGCTAGTCACATTGGTATTGCTTAATGAACATAGAGAGAAATAGGGATCTCCGTTTGTGTTTGTAATTTTGGTTCTATGTTGTCTTGACTTGCCTTTGCTATATAAGACTCGCTGGAGTGGAGAATTTGTAACCATGG